>Ga0207693_10000020_pt1 | contig 132847 bp, 115 predicted proteins | sample LARL81metaG_FD_184347 | JGI IMG/M metagenome (GOLD analysis project Ga0207693, IMG submission 184347) | Corn, switchgrass and miscanthus rhizosphere microbial communities from Kellogg Biological Station, Michigan, USA - LAR L8-1 metaG... | ecosystem: Host-associated > Plants > Roots >...
GAATGGTGGCCCTCAAATTCCTGCCCGAGTTGGTCGCCAAAAACCCCACGGTGTTGGAACGGTTCCGCTGGGAAGCGCGGGCCGCCTCCGGCCTCAATCATCCCAATATCTGCGTGATTTACGAAATCGGCGAGGCGCAGAACCAGCGCTTTATCGCGATGGAGTATCTGGATGGCACCACTTTGCGGCAACGCATTGCCAACCACCCATTGCCATTGCCACTGTTGCTTGACTTGGGAATCGAGATCGCCGACGCGCTCGATGCCGCCCATTCGCACGGCATCATTCATCGAGATATCAAGCCGGCAAATATTTTCGTCACCCAGCGCGGCCACGCCAAGATTCTGGATTTCGGTCTGGCGAAGTTCACCCGGAGCAACGAAGTCAGTAGCAGTGGCAACACCTTCGGGGACACGCAGTCTGTGGGGAGCCCCAATCGTCCAGGACCCGCCCTGGGAACCATCTCTTACATGTCGCCAGAGCAGGCGCTGGGCCAGCCGTTGGGTTCTCGCTCGGACTTGTTTTCTTTTGGGATCGTACTCTATGAAATGGCTACGGGAGTTCTGCCCTTCCAGGGACAGACCCCGGCTGCGTTTTTCGACTCGCTGATCCATCAGACGCCGGAGTGGCCTCTGCGTTTTGATCCGGCAACCCCTCTCGAACTCGAACGCATTGTCCGAAAGGCTCTCGAGAAAGATCCAGCGCAGCGCTACGCGAGCGCGGCCGATATGCGGACCGATCTGCAAAACCTCCGCCGCGAAACAGAATCAGGGCGAGGCCTCGTCACCAGGTCAGCCGCGAGCCCGGGACCGGATTCGAAAGAGAGAATTCGTTCTGCCCTGGCTACGGCGGTTACTACTCCGGTCCGGGCTCCGTTGATGCCGAGAAGGAAAGCCGTCATCTGGGGAGGTTTCATCGTCGTTGGGGTCCTTGCGATCCTGGCCGCGGTCCGGTTCTTGCAATTGCCGCCATCCCCTCCCCGGGTTGTTGCGTCGGTTCAAGTTACGAATGATGGTTTGCCAAAAAGGTCTCTTGTAAGCGATGGCGTTCGGCTTTACTTTTCGGAATATGTGGGTGGTCATTCGGTGCTGATGCAAGTCTCAACCTCTGGCGGGGACACTGCATCACTTCCCAACCCGTTACCGAGCGCCGACATTTATGACATTTTGCCCGGCCGCTCGGAACTTCTCTTACGGACAGGTGAGGTAGGCGTGGAACCCGAATCTGCACTTTGGGTTTTGCCGGTTCCGGGAGGGTCACCACGCCGGGTGGGCGACATCGTTGCACATACCGCCACTTGGACCCCCGACGGACGTCATATTATTTACGGCAACGGTTCAACCTTGTACGTTTGCAATGTGGACGGAACTGAGTCGCGCAAGCTGGTGACGGTCGCGGGCGTGCCCTTCGGACTGAGAGTTTCACGCGACGGCAGTCTCTTGCGATTCAGTGTAGAGGACCCGGCTCAACATACGTCCTCGCTTTGGGAGGTTGCAGTGGACGGACACGGGCTTCATTCTTTGCTCCCGGAATGGAACAAGCCCCCCGGGGAATCCGCTCCCACGTGGACACCCGATGCAAAGTATTTCTTCTTTCAATCCGCTCGTGCCAATGGTCAGGAAATCTGGGCCATCCGGGAACGCAAGTCGATTATGAGCAGGGCTGCTTCAGTGCCGCTGCAGCTCACAGCCGGGCCGCTGGCTTTTAGCAATCCGGTCAGCGGAGAGAGCGGACGCCTGTTTGTGATCGGCCGGAAGCGTCGATTTGACCTGGTCCGATATGCGGGAAAATCACAACAATTCTCAACTTACCTGCCTGGGATTTCCGCGGGTGAAGCCGAGATCTCTCGCGATGGACAATGGATTACCTATGTTGCGCACCCGGAGCATACGCTCTGGCGCAGCAAGCTGGATGGAAGCTCGCGCCTGCAACTCACCTTCGTGCCACTGGAAGCCCACCTGCCGCGGTGGTCACCGGACGGAACACGAATCGCCTTTATGGGGCTCCGGCCGGGAAAACCGTGGAAGATTTTTGTGGTCTCCGCCCAGGGAGGCACACCGCAGGAGTTAACCTCTGAAGGCCGAAATGAAGGCGACCCTACCTGGACACCTCAGGGACAATCCATCATCTTTGGAGCCATGCCGTGGTTGGAGTATGGGACATCGTCGGGTCCGAACATAAGAGTTGCTGACTTGCAGACTGCTAGCATTTCCGATGTTCCCGGTTCGGAAAGCTTATTCAGCCCTCGTTGTTCTCCGGATGGGCGATATATCGCAGCCCTCTCCGCCGACTCGACCAGACTCATGCTCTACGATTTCAAGACGCAGAAGTGGTCCCAACTAACCCAAGGTCTGTTTGCCTTTGAGAACTGGTCGCTTGACGGAAAGTATCTATATGCGGAGAGCTATCTCGACAAAAGCGACGACTTCGTTCGCGTAAGTATTGCGGACCGGAAAGTAGAACGTCTTTTTAGTCTCAAGGCACTGCCGCGAGGTTTCGATCCCTGGGAATCATGGGTAGGCTTGGGACCGGACGACACGCCGCTTCTGATGCGCGATAAAAGCACGCAGGAAATATACCGCCTCGACGTGGACCTTCCCTAGCCCCTGCGGGTGGTGGCAATTTCGTCACCTCTGAAAACGCCAATCCCGACATTCCACGACCTCAACAAACAGGTGGCAGCACCGGCTGAACTCGCAACTCGATCGAAGCAATAGTGTCGAGGTCTTGGTTCTTAAGAACGTTAGCGCGTACGCTGAAGGTTGAACAGTACGTGGGGATCGTTCGCCGAAGCGCGACCCGCCCAAATCCATGCGTATCGGCTAAGCAGCGCTCCGAGTAAGAAACAAAGGGCTGCCGCATAACGACCCTTATGAGAGGACCCGAAAACTGCGCGCAGCAAGAGCGCTAACGGACCTTCCAGAAGTCCGGCGATGCGGAGTGTCTTTCCCGATCGGCCATGGTGCAGAGGCGCATCAACGGGCCGCTTGCGCACTTCCAAAAAGATCTCTATCAAAGTCTCTATCCCGGACGCTACAAACCCAAGGATCTGGGTCGCAAGTACCAAGAAACCCATCAGCTCGAGAATTGCCGCTGAGCCGCCGAGGCCGGACGTCAGAAAATGAGTGGGAAGCAGCTCCCGATTTTCAGACCATACCGGGATCGCTGTGGCTCCGATCAATACACCGGTGTAGCTGGCAAGGAGCAGCCCAGTGATTGCCGCCGCTCCCTCTAACAACCAAAGCAACGAAATCAACAATGGATTTGCAAAACCTCGCAGACCCAGCTCGAAGCAGAGCACAGCGAGAAACGAAAAATTCGAAAAGGCCACCAGGATCCAGGCTCCCATCGACATCGCCGATCGGAGTTTGAACACGCGCAACATGTTCAAAAAGCGAACAGGTCTGCCAAGATCGGCGATCAAGAGAATTGGACAAATTGAAGCACCGACGAGTGCAATCCAGAGGCAGGACCGAATGAGTGCGGGATCGCTGCGGAAAAGCTGCGCGACGAATCCAATGCAGGCAGACACTCCGGAGATGCCGCCTAGGAAGAAATACAGCGGCACTTGCCAGGTCCAGACGGGAGCCTTGAGGACGGGCAAACCGTAGTAGCTCTCTCCCGACTGAAGCCCGTCTGCTGGACCACTCTGGCGGGCAGCCTCTCGGATTTCGTCGAGGCGCTTTTCGGTGGCTTTTGGTTTTGAGGGTGATTTCATATGCCGCGCTGATCGCAAACTACCTGTTGGCTTAAAGGACCTATACAGATCAAAATGCAAACGCAGCACAAACAATTGCAAAAAGAATGACAGCGGAAAGAAGGGCCGAAGTCCAGGCGCTCCTCAGGAATGCCGTGGGTACTTCAGGAGCCGGGGGAAGATTGTAGGCTTCCGGTTCTCCCAAAATCACAAAGGAGGCGTGAATTCCCCCGACGCTGGTTTCCTGTGGATCATAAATACGCGCATCTGTATATCCGCGTTCGTGGAGTTCCTGCACACGATTCTTTCCGCGCTCCTTAAGCTCGTCCAAATCGCCGAACTGAATGGACTGCGTAGGACAAGCTTTCGCGCAGGCCGGGATGAGTCCGGCTTTTTGCCGGTCGTAGCAGAATGTACATTTGAAGGCGCGCCCATCATCCAGACGTTTGTCGATCACTCCGAACGGGCAGGACACGACACAGTATCCGCATCCGTTACACACATCCGGCTGCACGAACACCGAACCGACTTCCGTTCGCACAATCGAGCCTGTTGGACATGCCTCTAGGCATCCTGCGTTCGCGCAATGCTTGCAAACGTCGGAGAGAAAAATCCATCGGAAGGGATCTTTCGTGTCCGCGATCTGAGGTCCGGCAACTGCGGGCTGTTCGATAAAAAGTACGTGCCGCCAGGTCGAACCCCCTAGGCTCTTGGTGTTGTCGTAGGAAAGCCCGCTCCATACCAGCCCATCCTCGGGAACTTCATTCCATTCTTTGCACGCGACCTCGCAGGCTTTGCACCCGATACACACGGTCGCATCGGTTAAAAAAGCAGTACGCCCCATCAGAGCTTATCCCTTCTCCGGACGCAGGTCGCGGATTGCTTGCAGGTTGGTCTCGCGTCTTCCGCGAAGCACATTGCATAGCAGCCCCTTCGTTTCCATAATCCGCACATTCGGCTCCTCCGAAATGGCGACCAGATCGTTGCCGATGTCGCCCTTCACAAGTCCAGAGTAACCCCAATGAAATGGAAGACCCACCTGGTGTAAAGATTTGCCTTTAATGGTCAGCATCTGCATTCTCGGTGTAGCGAGTGCATGCGCTTCGATGGCTCCGCGTACCGTTACGATGGTGACCCATTCGCCGGGCGTGATTGACAACTGCTCCGCCAACTCAACAGAAATCTCGCAGAACATCTCCGGCTGAAGTTCCGCGAGGTGCGATAGAGTGCGCGACATCCCGCCGGCGGTATGATGCTCCGTGAGCCGATAGGTCGTCAAAACGAACGGAAACTTTCGGTCCGGCGAAGTTGCATATTCATTCCCAGGGCGTGTCTTTCTTTCTCCCACCGGATTCGACTGCCGTTCTGGGTACATCGGATTTCGAACGGGCGATTCAAGTGGCTCGTAATGCGTCGGGAGCGGGCCATCGTTCAAACCGACCGGTACCCATATCCATCCAAAACCATCGGCATGCAAAATGAATGGCTTGTCTCCTGCTAAAGCTGCATCCCCGATTGAATTTGCTGGGGGTTGGTAGCCGGGAGGTTTGGATGCCACAAAATCCGGAACATCGTTGCCGGTCCATTTCTTGCTTTCCGCGTCCCACCATACCAACTTCTTCCGTTCGCTCCACGGTGTTCCATCCGGACGAGCCGAGGCCCGGTTGTAGAGAACTCTGCGGTCCGACGGCCAGGCAAACCCCCACCCGTGCCCATGAAAATCCTTGGATGCGCGCTGGTTCGCGCGATTCTCGCCTCGCTTGGGAAACACGCCCGAATAAATCCAGCAACCGCAGGCCGTAGAACCATCGGCCTTGAGCGAGGTGAATCCCGGTACCAATTCGTCATTTTCGATGGTGCGCCCGTTGATCTCCTGCAGGACCTCCTCAGCCACAACCTCACGGTGCTCGCCTTCGGTCGAATAGTTCCAGGTAAGCGCGAGAAGACCGGCATTGCGCGGACGCGGATCGCGCTTCGCTTTCTCCTTCAGAATCACGCCGAGATGATACATAAACCACTTTTCGCTTCGGCAATCCCCGGGTGGATCGACCGCTTTCTCGCGCCACTGGAGCAATCTCTGCGTGTTGGTGAACGTTCCGTCCTTCTCCGCATGTCCCGCGGCCGGCAACAAAAACACTTCTGTCGGGATCTCCTCAGTCGTGAGTTCGCCACGCTTGACCTCGGGCGATTCGTACCAAAAGGAGGCGGTTTCGGTTTCGACCATTTCCCGTACGACCAGCCATTTCAATTTCGCAAGTCCACGGCGCTCCATTCCCGAGTTCGGACCAGCGACCGCGGGATTCTGACCCATGACCAACAATCCGTCCATCTTTCCATCCAACATGTCCAGCCAGTAGCCTTGGTGCGAATGGTCCCCGGTGACGCGCGGCAACCAATGGAACCCGAAATCATTTTCTGGTTGTGCAGCTTCGCCGTAGTACGCCTTCAAAAAACTCACGATGTATTTGTCGAGATTGTTCCACCAACCCGTACGCGTCCCATACTTTGCGATGTAGTTGGCGAGAGATTTCGATTCCTCTCCAAATTTCGGCATGCTCAAGTAACCGGGCAGGATGTCGTAGAGCGTCGGAACATCCGTCGATCCCTGAATGGAGGCATGGCCGCGCAATGCCATGATGCCTCCGCCCGGGCGACCCATATTCCCCAAGAGCAACTGGAGGATCGCCGCACACCGGATCATTTGGACGCCACTCGAATGTTGCGTCCAACCAAGTGCGTAACAAATAGCACCGGTTTTGTCCGGTCCCGATGCTTCGCAAAAAGTTTTGGCGGCGTGGAGGAAGGCATCTTTAGAAACGCCGCAGTATTGTTCGACCATCTCGGGCGCGTAACGCGCAAAATGCTTCCGCAACAATTGGAAAACGCAGCGCGAATGCTGCAACGTGAGGTCCTGCGTATAGTTGTTTAGATTGGGCGATACGTTTGCACCCTGCTGCGCCTGGCCGCCATAGGTCCCCCCGGGCACCGTGGGTTGCATTTTCGTGTCTCTTTCGACGCCTTCGTACAGCCAGCTTTCCGGATTGTAGGATTTCCTCTCCGTATTCCAACCGGAGAAGATGCCTCCCAGTTCCTCGGTATCCTTGAAGCCCTCGGGGATGATCACGCTGGCATTGGTGTAGTGCAAAACGTATTCCCGGAAGAACAACTCGTTTTCGAGGACGTAGCGAATCAACGCTCCCAGGAAAAGAATGTCCGATCCCGCTCGCAACGGCACCCATATATTAGCCACGGCGGACGTCCGACTGAAGCGCGGATCCACGTGAATAACCTTAGCTCCGTGCTGTTCCTTGGCCTCCATCACCCATTGAAATCCGACGGGATGGTTCTCCGCCATGTTCGATCCCATGATGAGGATCGCGTCGGAGTTCAGCAAATCTTTGGGCGATGATGTTGCTCCGCCGCGTCCATAGGTTGTGCCCAGACCGGGCACAGTGGAGCTATGTCATATACGGGCCTGATTAGAGATGCACACCATCCCCAGGCCGCCGGTGAACAATTTCTTGATGAGATAGTTCTCTTCATTGTCGAGTGTCGCGCCACCCAAGTGGGCGATCGCCTTGGTTTGCATCAGGCTCTGTCCATCCTGCGATTCGACAAATGTTCGCTCGCGGCTCTCCCAAATTCGATCTGCGATCATTTCCATCGCTCGATCCAGGCCCAGGTCTTCCCATTCCTTGGCGAACGGACGGCGATACTTCACCTTCGTGATTCGTTTGGAGTGGGTCAGTAGCTCATGGCTGTCGGCGCCTTTGGGGCAGAGCCGCCCGCGGGAAATCGGCGATTCGGGATCGCCTTCAATCGAAACCAGCTTACCATCCTTGTGGAATACAAGCTGACCGCAACCCACGGCGCAGTAAGGGCACACCGATCGTGCCACTTGCGCTCCTTCGTTTTTTGGACGAAGCGTCTGCGTGCGATGGCTCATCGCTTCCGGTCCGGTGCCATCCGCGCGGTGCAGAATCTGACGCAGCACCGGCCATTGCAGCACAAACTCCTTAATCATTTGACCTCCAGAGACTTGGGAACGCCCGTGGCTGCTCAGCACTACTACCGAACCGCCGCCGCCACGCAAATTGACAATGACGTCAGCATAACCGCGCAAGACAAGGTGGGCCTAGACCCGTGGTTTACTCCTTTTTGGGAAAACAGCCGCAATCGCCGGATCTTGCCTGAACTCTTCCGATAGTTTCATTTTTCGTTTAATCCTTGCTTGTGGATGATGACAAGTTGTTCCGGAGTCCAGCGGCCGGAGAAATCTCCAAACTGGCCGAGCATCTCTTTCTTGTCATACATTGCTTTCGTTAGACGAAAATACTTAATATTGGCGTACCCACCAGAGTGGTCCCACTCCCGGTGAATGTCCGCATCGTGATATTTATAGATCACATTGTCGAGGTAGTGCTCAGTGTTGCTCCATGCATCCATCGCGGTGACGGTTGAAACTGGATTGCCGGAAGCCTCGCGGTGAAGGACCGCTTCTTCCTCAAGAATTCCTGGGATGTTCAAGTCGTATAGGGTCTTGTCCGAAGATTCGCGAAACTCCATTGGGACAGCCCTGACTTGCGAAGCCTTGAGAGGCGACGTTTCGTAGGAGCCATTCAGGAATTGAAGGATGGCGACAAGCGCATCACGCTGAGCGGAAGTGGCTTTCTCGTCGACATAGATGACCGCGTAAAGTCTAGCAGAGTTAGTGTCCACCAAATTGCCAACCACGACAGCGTTGAGTCCATCGAGGCGCAGTTTGCCATAACGCCCACTGGCAATGTGAACGAAGTCCGCGGCTTCACAGGTCCCATGATTCGGGGCGCCATTTTTCTGGCACGGACAAGCGTACGCGGTGCACTGGCATTGGAAGAGGGCTGTACCTTCGAAATTAAAGTTCTCGACGGCCAGCGGTTGTGACCTCTGGTCCGAAGAAAGGAGGCAGACGGTGCAGAAAAGGGAAAGAACCACGATGGCGCCGCGAAAGGTTTTGCGCATGAGAGCTCACTCTACGAACTCGAAACAGCTAGCCTTCGATTGGAAACCGGTTTTTGACGGTCTGCAATCGTACGAAGCGTGGACAAGGCACCCCGCATGGCCAACTTCTCAAGATCCGACGACGTCGCATGACTGTCTTCGAAGTGAACTAGGATTGCGATACGAGCGTCAGCAATTCGCATCAAGAGTTTAATGGGGGCAAGCCCAAAAGAAAGCCAATTGGCACAGTTGCCGCCACTCCGGATGAGTTCCGTCCTTCATGTCGCCCATACGAATTCAAAATCTCGAAGTCTCGTTTGCCTCTCAGTTGGGCACGCCGACCTGCCGCACCAACGCTTGAAAGCGTCGATCGCTGCGCAATTCAACAAAATGTGAGTCTTTTCCGATTCCAATCAGGTCGGTCACCTGCATCTCCTGGGCTTTTTCAAGCCAGTACAGGGCATCTTCTTTATCTCCCAAACCGGAAAACACCGCCGCCAGGTCTAGCGCGGCACGTGCATGCTCTGGCCAGAGTGACTTTAATTCAGCAACGATCTTTACGGCGTCGGCCCGGTTCCCCGATACTGCATAGGCATTTCCCAGAAGCCCGCGTATTTCCGTGGGCGAGCCTCCTAACTGCAATGCTCTTTTGTAGTCAGCAATCGCCTCCGGGTACATCCGTTTGTCCTGATATGCAAGGCCGAGTACGGCGTGCGTCACCGCCGAATCAGGTTCGAGATCCAGCGTCTTCTTAGCTTGCTCGATTGCTTTATCAGTTTGCCCCGTCTCCTGGAGGATCTTTGCCAGGTTGGCCCCCACAACAGGTGACAGTGGATCCAACTCGTATGCCCTTTCGGCTTCCGCTAGCGCCAGTTTATTGCGGCCCTTCAACGCAAGGTACATGGAATACCAGTGATGGGCGGGGGCATAGTTGTGATTAAGCTCCACGGCGCGCTCGAACTCTCTATCCGCTCCTTCCCAATCCCGATCAAACAGGTAAAGGATCCTGGCTAGAGAGTTGTGTGCCTCGGCCAAGTGATCATCAAGGTCGAGCGCTCTTTTAACTTCTTCCCGAGCGAGCTGCGGACGCTCAGACACCTGGTAAATGTCCGCCAAGCCTGTATACGGCAAAGAATAAGTTGGGTCGCTTTGAATTGCCTGGTTGAAATAATAGGTGGCCTTTGTCAAACTATCGGCGGTTCGCTTATTCCAAAAATAACGTCCCTTGAGGTAGTTCTCATAGGCCTCCGGATTCACTACCTTCACGGTCTGCAGAACCGTCGCTTCCTGCGGAGTCACCTGGATGCGGATCTGCTCGGCGATGGCACGTGCCACCTTCTTCTGTAACGCCAGGGTATCTCGCAGATCGCCCTCATAACTCTCGGCCCATAGGTGCTTGTCAGCAGACGCGCGGATTAACTGTGCCGTTATTCGAACTTGTTTGTCGGAGCGCAATACTGTGCCTTCCACAACAGCATCGACATTCAATTCACGAGCGATCTGCGGCAAGGGCTTGCGCACGCCCTTATACGACATGACCGAGGTGCGGGAGATCACACGTAATGCACCGATTTGCGCCAAATTCGTAATTAATTCATCGGTCATGCCGTCAGCAAAGTAGTCCTGGGAATCGCTGGAGAGATTTTCGAGCGGAAGTACTGCTAAAGAACGAATGGGACTGGAAGACAAAGTATCGGACGACCGGCGGCTTCTCCAGAAAAGTATCGCAGCCATTGAAACCAACAACACCACCATTGCAGCGCCTATTGTCTTCCAGTCACGCTTCCAAAGCGGGTGTTTCGGTGCGGCCTTTTGCGCGACCGCGAGCTGGACACGCTCTTCTGCGTCGGAAGAAGCAACTTCGAGCAAAAGCCCCAGATTGTTGGTTGGCCGGTTGACGACCGCCACGCCCGCAATAAAGCGATAGCCGCGTCGGGGAAGCGTCTCAATGTAGCGAGGATTGTCGGCGGAGTCTCCGAGCGCGACCCGCAGCTTTGCAATGGCGACGTTCACGGCCTGATCGAAATCGCCAAAACTTTCATTCGGCCATATTCGGCTACGCAGTTCTTCCCTTGTAACAACTTCGCCGGGGTGTTCCAACAGTATTTCCAGCAGTCTCAGCGGTTGCTGCTGCACCCTGATCCGGATACCCGCCTTACGAAGTTCTCCCGAGTGGAGAGAAATTTCGTAGGTCCCGAATCGCACCACGGAAGTATGCCGCGATGGCTCCATACGGCACGAACTCGGAACGAAGTCTAGCACGCTCGCCCAAACCTCGGGGAAATGTTTAGGTGTAAATGTCAAAGGATCAGTAATTTAGCTGGAAATGTATCGTCTATACCGAGAACAGCGCCGGTGAATTGACCCGAAAACCGCCGCGTGACAGATTCCGACAAAGTCAAAGCGGGTCAGGGTACTTCGAGGGTTGACCTGCTCAAGGCCCAGGCGCAGAAACGAATCCCAATATTCCTAAACTTAAGGAGGAACAATTACCGTGCCGCATAAGGACCCATTGAATCTCCAACTGCCACACGGCCAAAGAACGCTCGTCGAGTCCAATCGGAACCTTGAAATGCTAGCATTCCCCGAAACCACGACGGAGGTCGAAAGTTCCCCGGTAATGGGTGACCAACGTCTGTACTTTCGGACTCTCCGCGAGATGTTAGAGTCAGACGACTACCAGGTAGCCCTTGTCCCCCGGGAGAAGTGGGATCTCATCCCAGAATCACAACCGAAGCAATTTTCCACGGTGGCCTCAGCTGTACTCATACCTTTCAGGTGGGCGGAACTGGTTGCCCAGGTTCATCAGGTCGTCCAGGAATTTAACATTTTGCCCGACTGCAGGATTGCACGGTTCGAGGATGTCTGTGTCGACTTTAGCCGGATGGAAGTGAGCCGGTCCTCGGGCGAACCAATCATACTGACCGTCCAAGAGTTCAAGACGCTCAAATGTTTCTTGTTAAATCCGGATCGGATATTTTCGCGTGGCGAATTGTTATATGAGGCCTGGGGATACAAAAACTATCCTTCGACCCGTACCGTCGACAACCACGTCCTAAGACTGCGCCAGAAACTTGAAAGTGATCCAGGTCAGCCGGTTCATTTTCTAACGGTCCACAAGGTCGGTTACAAGTTCGTACCTTAGCGGAGGTTTGCCGCCCAAACTGGTCATTCTGTGGGAATAACAACACTCAAAGCCAGTTCTATTGGCAACGATCCTAACGCTACGGGCGGCATGAGAAAACATGTGATCCCAGATTCAGCAGAACTCGCAGTGACCGAAACGCCGAGCGACGACTTAGTCTTGGTCCGTGCCAGCAAGTGTGGAGATGTCGGCGCCTTCGAGGAACTTGTAAGGCGATACGACCGCAGACTCCTTCGAATCGCGCACCACATGATGCACAATCGGGAGGACGCCGAGGACGTGGTACAGGAGGCCTTCCTGAAAGCTTTTCTACATTTGTACCAATTCCGGGAAGATTCCAAATTCTCGACCTGGCTTATCCGCATAACCTTGAACCAGTCCCTGATGAAGCTGCGAAAACAACGCCTAACCAGAGAAACGTCGATCGATAAAGACTCTCGGTCAGAGGAAGATAGTCTCCCCATCGATGTGGCAGACTGGGCTCCGAATCCCGAGGAACTTTACCGGGCAAGTGAGTTAAAAGGGATCCTACGCAAGACCCTGCAAGAACTGGGTGAGGGCTTAAGGGTCGTATTCGTATTACGCGACATAGAAGGGCTTTCAACGGCGCAAACGGCAGAAGCGCTGGGCTTGAGTCTGACTGCGGTTAAGGCACGATCCTTTCGAGCCCGGCTGCAGCTACGCGAGCGATTGAGCAAATACTTTAAGAAGCCAGAGGATTCTGCAGACGTCGATCCTCACTCCAGTTTCGCAGAGCCAGCCGCCTTAGAGCGATACAGAGGTCCAAAGGAAGCTCTGTAAGATAGGTATTGAAGCCCTGCCTTCCCTTCGACACGATTGCAAAACGAGATTCCTCTCTCTCGCGTACCGGACCTACCGGCCGAACCGCACTCTTCAATAAGCTTTGTCACGATCTTTTGACAAAGAAGTGACACTGCCTCCGCATCGGTCTTGCCTGCGCCGAATCAAATACCTCAAATGCAGTGAAGACAGGATTGACGAACACCCCGCGGGTCTTTCAACAGCAAGCAATCAGTAAGCGAACAAGGCACAAATGGGCCTCCTCGAGAGAACCCCAGCTACATCTAGAGGTGTGCCTGAAACCGATACAAGGTGAAGGCTCGAAGTTCGACATACGACCAGAGAGATGAGAGATCAATAAATTCCAGAGATCAGTTTCGTGCGGCGCTCGGGGCTGTCAACAATGGCGACAGACCAGCGGACGCCGTGAAATCAACTGGGATCGGGGGCAGCCCGACCAACGCAGCCACTACTCTTAGTGGCACTCCCTTAACCACGGCGACGCCCCTCAACTATGTTCAGGGGGGAAGCTTAGCCCCAAGAATTTCGAAATCTGTTCAGATTTGAACATTGCAGAGAGCCAACCGAGAGCATTTGGGATAAGACCTCGCATCAGGAGGGCATCGGATGACCGTCGCCAACGAATGATGCCGTTCCATTCGCGCTCAGAGTTCCCGCGCTTAGCGCGAGGTTCCGGGTGTTGAGGCACTCGAAACTTTCGATCTGCTCAAGCTTCTGAACTTCAAGGCTTAGCTTTTTGAGATCGACCACTCCTGCTAGGACTTGACAACCATACTATATTTCTGCAATTATCGAACCATGCCAGCAGCACAATCCAAGAGATCCATAGAGAAGATCGCCAAGTACGCTGATATGTTTTCGGCGATGGGAACAGAACCTCGCCTTCGCATTATGCAGTTGCTCCTGTCCGCCCATCCGGATGGTCTTGTGGTCGGTGAGATTCAAGAAGAACTCGACATTCCCAGCTCCACTTTGTCGCATCATCTCGACAAACTGAGAGCGGAAAACCTCGTTCACGTAGAGCGGGAGAGCACTTTTCTGCACTATACCGCGAACACTGAAGCACTTCAGGAATTGCTCCAGTTCTTGTACGCGGAGTGCTGTACACGCAACAAGGCAGTCAAGCCAGAGCAGATCGTTCACATCTGTAAGTAAAGGGGATTCATATGAGCAGCAGCGCAGACATCAAGGAAGTGGTCAAGGAGAAGTACGGAGAAGCGGCCTTGCGTGTCACGAGTGGCGGTAGCTCCTGCTGTGGAGCAACAAGTGGCAGTGGTTGTGGTGACCCGATTACTTCCAACCTTTACGATGCGTTGCAAGCGGGACAAATCCCCGAAGAGGCTCTCCTCGCGTCGTTAGGCTGCGGCAATCCTACGGCGTTGGCGAAACTCAATCCGGGCGAAGTTGTCCTTGATCTCGGCTCCGGTGGTGGTATTGATGTCCTGCTTTCTGCGAAGCGGGTCGGCCCTACTGGCAAAGCCTACGGCCTAGACATGACCGATGAAATGCTGGCTTTAGCAAAAGAGAACAAGCGCAAAGCTGGAGTGGAGAACGTCGAGTTTCTGAGGGGAGAGATCGAGCACATCCCGCTGCCTGATAACTCGGTTGATGTCGTGATCTCCAACTGTGTCATAAATCTCTCCGCAGACAAGGATGCAGTGTTGCGGGAAGCATTCCGTGTTCTGAAACCGGGAGGGCGTTTTGCAGTGTCCGACGTCGTGACTCGCGGCGAAATGCTTCCGGAGATTCGCAAGAACGTCCTGCTTTGGGTCGGGTGCGTAGCTGGGGCACTGGAAGAAAACGAGTACCGCAGCAAGCTGGCTTCCGCTGGCTTCGAGCAAATCGACGTTGAGCCGACCAGAATCTATCGGATCGAAGATGCCCGCGAATTCCTGTCAGGCCAGAATATTGACGTTGATGCGATGGCACCGCAGGTGGATGGCAAGTTCATGAGCGCCTTTGTCCGAGCGGTAAAACCACAGCAATCATGCTGCGGGCCGACCTGCTGCAACTGAGGAGACGCCAATGCAGGGACACTTCAACGTCCTGTTTCTATGCACGGGGAACTCGGCCCGTTCGATCATGGCCGAGGCCATTATGAATCTTAAAGGCAAACCTAACTTCACTGCGTTCAGTGCTGGTAGCCATCCTTCAGGAGCAGTTAGACCGGAAGCTATCCAGCAATTGGAGAGTGCTCGCTTACCAACGGACGGTCTCCGGAGCAAGAACTGGGAAGAGTTCGCGAAACCTGACGCTCCTAAACTCGATTTCGTTTTTACCGTCTGTGACAACGCTGCAAAGGAGGTTTGCCCAATTTGGCCGGGACAGCCGATGACGGCACACTGGGGTGTCCCCGATCCCGCCACAGTAGTGGGAACTTCTGAACAAATCGCTAAGGCTTTTCGCGATGCCTTTTTCATGCTCGACCGTAGAATCAGCTTGTTCCTGAGCCTGCCTCTTACCAGCTTAGATCGCCTAGCAATCAAGAAAGAAATCGACAAAATCGGTCGCCAATGAAATTCGGCTTGCGCGTCCGGGTCACAGCGGAGTTCATGGGCACGGCGTTTCTCGTCGCCGCCGTAGTTGGATCGGGAATAATGGGCGATCGGCTGGCAGGAGGAAATGTTGCGATCGCCTTACTAGCGAATACGATTGCTACCGGTGCGGCTCTGGTCGCATTGATTTTAACTTTTGGCTCGATTTCCGGCGCACACTTTAATCCAGCCGTGACCTTGGCTGACGCTATGGAGCGTGGGCTTCCGTGGTCAGAAGCTCCTTTCTATATTGTTGCCCAGTGCGCTGGCGGGATTGCTGGCACAATCGTCGCTCACCTAATGTTTGGTTTGCGTTGGTATTCGCTATCCACTCACGCACGACGCGGATCGGCCGTCGTGTTCAGCGAGTTCGTCGCAACCTTCGGATTGTTATCTGTGATCTGGGGATGCTCACGCTTGCGGTCGAGTACGACGCCATTTGCCGTCGCAAGCTACATCACAGCTGCGTACTGGTTCACCGCGTCCACGTCGTTTGCGAATCCCGCCGTCACCCTAGCCAGATCGTTGTCAGACACGTTTGCCGGAATTGCTCCAGCGGACGTTCCTCTTTTTATCATGGCGCAGCTGGCGGGAGCCGTGGTCGCGACATTCGTGTTCCGGTGGCTCGTACCGAACTTATCGGCAGATGCCGATCAGGTTCTGACGCCGAATTCTGACACTTCCCTTGAGGCTGCGTCCGGATCGCAGCGAGGAGCAGAACGGCGTTATTCTGGGAGCCATCCGCGTGACGACATGGCCCGATGACAGGAACAATTCGCAGACTAGGCAGCCGCCTTTCCGGACGAAGCTGGTCTTGAGGATCTCAAGGGATGTCGGACCAGCGTTTATGGGAAAAGCCCGCGATGATTGCGGTAGAGCAGAACACAGCGAAGCTAACCTTAAGGGTTGGACTCATCAATGCGCGAGATCTCGGGATCGCAATTGAGTGCGACTTGCGGCGAGCTTTATTGATGCGGACATATCGCTACCACGATAATCCAAAGTACGTGATTTTAATGTATGAGAACCCAGAAGGCGCACATCAGCTACAGCCTCCATGCTCGTCTGCAACCACGCTCCGGAAAAATCGCCGAACGACATCTTGATTCGAACGCTCTTCAACCACCACGAAGGAGCTTTTGCCGTTTCGCCCTCAACCTGGAGGATTAACAACGAACTCTTATCCACCCAAGCCGACCCTGAAACCAATTCTTTCTCTTTTCTCTTGGGCTTCAATCCCAACACATAACAAGGCCGCCCATCTAAGACAGTGTCGTCCAGTAGGCTGAAATCGTAGTTGTCCCTGGTAAGCGCGGTTTGAGCTTGATTCCCTTTGCTTGCTTCTGTTTCACGATCCAAGACACGTTGCACGATCTGCTTCCCCCGTGCGCTGCCTGACCATTTCTGAATGCTATAGTGTTTGCCTATCGGAGGGTCGAAATCCACTTGTGCCACCACATCAGCATTGGCGCTTGAACTCTTCATACCAAACAACCTGTACTCGCGGATTATCTGATATGGCGCCTGTGCCCGAACCTCTGACTGAGATTTTTCCATTCCCTGGACAATTGATGTGAGCGAGCGCACTAAGGCGCCAGGGCTCTGTTGCGCAAGGGCAAACCAGCAGAGTAGCGGAGCCACCCCCGCCATTTTCAGTAACGGTCTTGCGATCGGTAGCTCCATTGTCGTCGGACCGTGAGATACTCGGATGGAACTATGAGCAAGCCTTGGGCCAATGAGAGTTGGCGGCGTGCAACGGTTACACACGATGGGCGAGCGGGAGGCGTGCAATTTCTGCGATGTCCCTACGGGAATTTCTTCTACCGTGAATACTGTATAGCGGATGCGCCACGAGGATGTATGCCTATTGTTTACCAGCAGAACTGCGGTTAAGTCATTCGTCGTGATCAGATCCTTCAGATTTGCACGCATCAGCTCATCGCGGCCATACCGGAACAATCTTTCAAACGCGAGATTGCACATTTGCACGTAAAGCCCGGGATCGAGCATGAGGATGGCGACCGGGCGATTTTCGATCAGTTCGTTCCGGCTTTTCGTGATGGTTCGGTTGAATCGAGATCAGCGCTCTCGTGAAGTCAGGGTCCAGGGCCAGGCCCGGATAGTGCCGCCTGTTTCGATGCCTGTGCCATCATTATTAATATTTAGTGAGCGGTTTGCATAAATCGCATTCGTCCGAGGCTCGGCGTCGTAAACTTTCATTGCCATGGCGGACCCAGAGAAGCAGGCACTCGCCATCTACGAGGAAATCTCCGCTACTAGCGCGGATCGTCCCTTCGCCTTTCAAAGCGTCACGCAAATGAATCGGGAGATTACTGCCTGGCGAGAGAATAATTCCGCGCTCACTCGCTTGAAGCAAGCCTCTTCCGACGTACAGACCGCATTTCTTAACCAGTCCGTGGAATGGATGAAAGCTGAGGTGCGAGAGCAGGGGAACTTCCGGGTGGCGTCAACTCTCTTTGACGCGATCGTGCACGCACTCAGCGCGGCCACGAAGCCGCTCCCCAACGAGGTGGTCCTGAAGCTCCTGAGTGAGCTACGCGAAAGCCACACGACTCGCTTTTCCTACCCGTTCGACCGCTTCCTATCCGTTCTCGGCCGCGATCAGATGACGGACGAAATCCGCGCCGAGCTTCGCAGGCTTCAATTGCACTATGCGCCTACTGCAACCGGAAAAATCGAAGAGCGGGTGCAAAAGACCAGAGACCTTCTGGATGAGTTGATCCGTGTGGAAGGTGAGCAAGAGCCGGACCCGGGGCGGGGTCCATGGTCGCGGACTGTGTTCCATGAGATCTCCGCGTACGAGGAGATTACGAACTCTGGATGGCAGGGTCTTCTCGAGCATTGCCGAACACTGGAGCAGGCCGTGCCGCCCTCGAAGTGGAAGAAGCGCGCAAGCGATCTCGCTCGCGCATTGGGCGAGCCTACCATTTGGACTACGCTGCAACGATGGCTTGCCCTTGGCCCCACGCCAGGACAACCCGCCGAAGCCACCTCCCCTATCGAGGATTCTTCCTATCAGAAGGGTGTGGTCTGGCTTCTGGCGCTGAGTCAACGGCCAGAAGCGGCTTCCACGATTGGCGATTTTGCCCTCGCCTGCCTGCGCAAGATTCCCATGATTGGAGCCGTCTCCCAGAAAGTGGGATTCGCCTGCGTGCAAGCCCTTGGCTCCATGGAGTGCACCGAGGCTGTCTCTCAGTTAGCGCGTCTGCGCGCGAGGGTCAAATACACTGTGGCGTTGCGCCTTATCGAGAAGTGTCTCCAGCAGGCTGCGGAGCGCAACGGCATCACCGTGGATGAACTCGAAGATCTGGCTACGCCGTCCTACTTTCTCGACGCTGAAGGCCGGATTGAAATCGCGGTCGGCGACGCCACCGCCACCGTATGCTTGTCCCCAGTCGGACCGGTGGTGGTGATCTGGCGAAATGAGATTGGCGAGCTCGTGAAATCTGTCCCGTCACGCACGAAAAAGGCCTACGCCAAAGAAGTGAAGTCTGTTTCTGCATCAGCCAAAGAGCTGGAGCAGGCTTATCTCGGCCAGCGCTATCGCCTGGAGTATTCATTCCTTCGTCCCCGCGCGATGTCACCCGCACATTGGCGGCGATATTACATTGAGCATCCTCTGCTTGGCTTCCTGGGGCGCAGGCTTATCTGGGCATTCAGCGATGAGAAGGGCTGGGAGCGTTCGGGCATTTTTTGTGATGGCAAGATCTGCGGCACGGACGAAGAGACGATCGACACTACTTATGCGACCGAGGTCCGGCTGTGGCATCCCCTCTCGTCAATAACGTCCGAGCTTCCGCAGTGGCGCCGGCGCATCTTCGATCTGGGAGTGCAGCAGCCATTCCGCCAGGCATACCGCGAGTTCTACGAAGTCACCGAGGGCGAGCGCAAGACTCGGATCTATTCCAACCGCTTTGCCGGAACCCTGATGCGGCAACATCAGTTCTCCAGCCTGTGCCGCGTCCGTGGCTGGGGCTACCGGCTGATGGGCGCAGGGTTTGATGGCTTCAACATACCTACAAAGTTACTACCTGCCTGGAACATGCATGCCGAATTCCAGGTCGATCTGCCTACCGACCGGAAGCCTTCTTTGGCAGACTCTGCGCTGGCTGAACAATCAGGCTTCGGCATCAATCTGTTTCTTAGCTCCGACCAGGTTCGCTTCTATCGTGACCGGCGCGAGATCGAAGTTGAAGCGGTTCCTGCGATCGTCTATTCCGAGATCATGCGCGACGTAGATCTGTTCACCAGTATCTGCGCGGTTGGCAGCGATGAAACATGGTCCGACCAGGGAGACCAGGGAACAGGCTTGCCTGCGGCGATCAGGAATCCCGAAGAGCTTTCAAACCTGTTCGCTCTCCGCATGGAAATGTTGGACCGTGTCCTGCCGCTCATGGCAATCGCGCCACAGTGCAAGATTGAAAGCGTGTGGGTGATAGTTCAGGGCAAGTTGGGAACTTACCGGATCCTAATACCCTGGGGTACGGTCTCGCGAATGACCGACCAAGCTTCCCGGCCGATCACCATCCCGCAAGAACTGCTCGAAGCTGCACCCATAGACTTCTCCGCACTTCCGATTGATGTCGATTACCGTACGGAAATGATCTTGCGCAAAGCTCACGTCCTAGCCAACGATTGGAATATCCAATCCCCGGATCTCATCCGGCAATTGATGTAAAGGTGCCCCGGCTTGCGGTTTTCTGAACCAGATCCTCACCTTCCGTACGACTCCGAGTCAGCAGGTGCGCAAAGTCGGGTAGCTGATCGAAGAGCGGCATCGCCAGCTTATTGAACGAATCGGATGTAAGCGTCCAGCGAGTCAAATACAGAGTCTTAAACTGCCGGCAAGCACTTTCATTCCCTCAGGTACGAAATAGTTATGTTCGAGTAACGTCCATCCTTGCCGCTTCTCAGTGGCGATCTCCGGCAAACTGCACATAACCGAAACGCACAAGTATCTCGCCGAGGAATAAAAGATCAGAAAGTCAGTTATCTCCAGTAAGACTTATCTCGGAAGTTACAGACGCGGAGGTGTGCAAAGGGGGAACGTCCCCGGAGGTACCTACCGCAAATCTTAGAAGGAGCTGGGTGATGGCACATCCTTTCGATCTCAGGACAGCGCTTTTGGCTAAACACGCGCAACATGTGGTGTTGATCCACTTTCCGATCGCACTGTTCATCACCGCCTGCGTGTTCGACCTCATAGCGCAATGGACGAAGCGACGCGCCATTGCGGACGCAGCCTACTACAACCTGGTGGCCGCAGCGATGTCTACAGTCCCAGTTCTTGCAACCGGGATACTCGCGTGGCAGTTCCAACTCGAGGGCCAGAAGCTGAAGGGAACGTTATTGCTGCACCTGATACTTGCGGGCATCTCGAGTGCGATGATCTTGCTGGTCTGGTGGATTCATCTCCGCGCGAGGCGGCGGGCAGCCGTCTTGCCGAACTACCGTCTTGCACTTGAAATTTTGGGCGTCGGCATTATCGCGCTAACAGGGCACTTGGGCGGGTTCCTAAGTGGGGTAAACACACCTGGCTAGAACTCCGCACGAAGACGTCTCCTCGCGGCGCGTCAATCCATTCGCAGTCTCATTCGGGATCCTTCCTCGCCGCCGAATACGTAAACCAAGCCGAGCTGTTCTTGATCCATGCAAGAGCCCCTTGTCTTGTTTCCCAGGAGTACTTAGCCGGCGAAATAAATCGGTGGAATAAAAACGCCCCGCGCCAGTTATCTACTCAGAACCCAACAAACTCGGAGGGGCAAATGAGAAACAAAAAACAAGATCTTATCGATCAGAAGTTACAAGGCCTCAACGACGATGGCATCGACCGTCGCGGTTTTCTGAAGTGCATGGCCTGGGCAGGTACCGGGCTGGTCTGGACCATGAGTGGCGGCATTCCGATGTCTCGGGTATTCGCCAAGGGCCACGACCAAATGGCTGCCAAAGCTGGCGACTTCGCGTTTGTCCAGATCAGCGACAGTCACATCGGCTTTAACAAACCAGCGAATCCGGATGTTACCGCCACCCTGCAGACGGCGATCAACAGAATCAACGCGATGTCCCATCCACCCGATTTCATCATTCACACCGGTGATCTGAGTCAGCTTTCGAAGCCGAGTGAATTCGACACCCTTGACCAGGCATTGAAGGGAGCCTCGGCGAAACAGATCTACTTTGTACCCGGTGAGCATGACATGCTCAGTGACAACGGCGAGCAATATCTCCAACGTTATGGGAAAGGTACAAAGGGCACGGGCTGGTCGAGTTTCGACCATAAGGGCGTGCATTTTGTTGGCCTGGTGAATGTGGCCAACTTAAAAGCTGGAGGCATGGGGTCACTCGGTAACGAACAGCTCGAGTGGCTCGAGGACGATCTCAAGGGCCGCTCCGCCAGCACTCCGATTGTGCTCTACGCGCACATTCCACTGTGGACGATCTATCCAGATTGGGGTTGGGGAACCGATGACAGTGAACAGGCTTTGTCCTACGTCAAGCGTTTCGGTTCCGTAACGGTGTTAAACGGCCATATTCACCAGATCATGCAAAAGATCGAAGGTAAGGTTTCGTTCCATACCGCGATGTCGACCGCCTTCCCTCAACCTGCACCGGGAACAGCTCCCTCTGCCGGCCCCTTGAAAGTGCCAGCCGACCAGTTGCAGCGTGTGTTGGGGATCACCGACGTCAACTATCTGGTCAATGGTCGCAGCCTTGCTGTGGTCGATTCGCCGCTAGCAGACTCAAAATCTTCGGCTTCATGGAAGGGCGGCCATGGCAATGTTAACTCACTCTTTGGGTAAGACACCAAGGGTCAAGTTCTAGAACAAATAATCAAACAGGAAAGTTGAGCTTAGAAAGGAAACATGAAATGACAAAAAAACATATTTGGGTCGCGGGTATGGCCGCGCCGGTAGTGATTGCCATGCTGCTGTTGTTCGCGGGAGCAGCGAGGGTCACAGCAGATGATCAACCCTCGAAGACAAACGCAGAGGTGAAAATCGATAATTTCGTTTTTGGGCCGCAGACGCTAACGGTACAGGTCGGAGCGACAGTTACCTGGACAAATAAGGATGACATTCCGCATACAACGGTGAGTACAGATGGCGCGTTCAAGTCGAAGGTGATGGATACGGATGAAAAGTTCTCCTACACGTTTACCAAGGCGGGAACATACTCCTACTTCTGCTCAGTTCACCCAAAGATGACCGGTGAGATCGTGGTGAAGTGAGGCTCCTGCGACATCGAGACGGTATTTCTAGATATCGCTCAAGTTGCTTCTAAAACGCCGTTGTTCACCGAAGCACTGTGACCAATGCTGTCACTCCGGCTACAGGAAAACCTGGATGAATTGCGAGCCTTTGAAATCGTCTAAGGTCACATTAATATAAGGACGGCGATTTTTTTATACGCCCCACTTCTATCCTCCCCTAATTTAAGGGAACGCAGCCCTGCTTACAGCTTCTTACAGAGCTAGAGCACTGGGGAAACGAGTCTGAAAATCAAGCAGGCCGACCCATTCGGGTGCAATCGTGATCCGCACCATGTTCTGAGTCATGGAAGCGAGCTGCTCCACCCAAGCTTCCCCCTGCTGCTTTCCGAAATAACGTTCGGCAGCCAGCGCATACTCGGGAACAATTCCATTCACGGGTTGCAGCCGGGCAGTACCGCGCACCAGCAATACCTTATGCGGAAAGGTGTTGTCATCAATCGTGAGCGCCACCTTTGGGTTCTTGGCCAGAGCCTTTAATTTCGGCGCTTTCGGCGGCGTGCCTAGCACGAACTCTCGCTCATTCCAATGAAACCAGATGGGTACAACTCGCGGCGTGCCATCCGTCCAGACATAAGCCAGACGTGCAGGAATCGTCGATTGCAAAAGCTCCTTGGACGCGGGCTGCTGCAATAGTTCAACACTTCCTTGCTTCACAGGCATGGTTCGTTCCCTCCTCCGCTTGGCGCGGTGTTCGAGCAGGTTTGTCCCCTATTCTAATGTGGAGCAGCGGAGCGACGTGGCGATTATTGCGTGAAGTGATTTAGCGTAGTTGCCTGTTTCAGCGACTGCGCCGGCACCTCGGAGGAGTTCTATGGCAGCTGACAGAGAGCATTTCAGTGTCGGAGATATTCAACTCATCGCAATCAAAGACGGCACATTCTCCTACCCGCCCGACTGGTTTTTCTCAAACGTGCCGCAAGAGCAATTGCAACAGAGCCTCAGAAATCGCGGCTTCCCTCTGCATCAGATCATCAGCCCCTATACCTGCCTCCTCGTAAAGGCGGGACGACACCGCGTCTTAATCGACACGGGGGCGGACGGTCTCCCACCTACCACTGGCGACCTGCTGAAACATCTGGATGCTGAAAGCATAAACCCGGAAGAGATCACTAACGTGGTCTTGACCCATGCCCATCCTGACCATATTGGCGGCGTGCTGGACACGGGTGGTAAACCAGCTTTCCCTAATGCCCGGTACGTGATGTCAAAAACAGAATGGGATTTCTGGACTTCCAGCCCCAACCTGGGTAACACGAGAATGGATGACCACGTAAAACAACTGCTGGTCAATTGTGCCTTGAAGAACCTTCCGCCCCTCAAGCCATGCATGGAGTTGATTGAGGGTGAAAACGAGATCGTGCCCGGTGTTCATGCTATAACGGCGCCGGGGCACACTCCGGGACACATTGCGTTAGTCATTTCATCCGCGAAAGAGCAATTGCTGCACATGGCTGATACGGTGCTCCATCCGATGCATCTCGAACATCCTGCGTGGCGCACTGTCTTTGACCTGAATCAGGATGATGCTGCGATCACGCGGCGACGGTTGCTCGACCGTGCGGCAGCCGACAAAGTAAATGTCCTCGCTTACCATTTTCCGTTTCCCGGTCTTGGGCACGTCACCAGCACCGGAAGTGCATACAGATGGGAAGATGCGACGGACTAAATGCCGAAAAAAACCGATGGCTGCATCTGGACGGCGAAGGAGTTGACGTGATGGGTACGATATCTCCCTATGGTTCCCATGCCATCTCCTTACCTCGCACTTCAAAATTGATGCTCAGATGGAGCGAACACCCACAGCCTAGCTTCGATGCCAGGGTTTATGGGAGGGATGTAAGGATTACTTCGCGGGTATCAGACGGGCTGGAGCTCTGGAAAAAGCCTGGTCTCAATCGCGACAATGCTACTGGGGGTCCTCGATGCGTGCATCGGAAATGTCACCACCATGTCAACGGTACCCACCTAACCTTTACTCGTCAGGACGGAGTTCGTACAACTTGAGCCAGATACTGCGAGTTGTTTCCGCAAGCTGTTAGGGTGCGAGGGTCAGCTTATCCCTCGCAACCTTCTCTACCGCCGCTTTGGAGTAAGACAACGGGAAATATTGTCCTTCGATCCAAAGTGGCAAGAGATCCGAGTAGTGTGCGCTGCCGGGCTGCCCGCTCTGGCCTGGAACATTGACCGCCACCGACTTGTCCCAGTCACTGGTGTCCAGTATCTCGCGATAGCTTGCGCCCGAGACCTGGGCAAAGGACTTGCCGTAGTAGCCAGTGGAATCGACGGTCTCTTCGTCTCCCGGCCGAGCGACTGGCCCCGGGTCCATGAATGCGGCATTCTTCGACTGGTCCAGGGGATGGCGGAATTGGATCGTATGCAGTTGCCCCCATGACCACTTGTTGGGGTCTGGACCTTCGAGTTGTGTCAGCCGTTCGTTCGCGGACTTCAGACTGCTGAGCAACAGTTGGTTGCGCGCGGCGTCAGGATTTGCGCCGAATCCATTCACGCCGGGATGGGTAAGAATTTCGACCACCTGATTCGGAGCCAGTTCCTTGAGGATAGACTGAGCATTTTCAGGTACGACCTTCTGCAGCACAGCGGCGCTCACATCTTGCATCCAAAGCTCAAAAAGGACAGCTGCCGCCGACTCCCGAGTGACAGTAGCATCCCACGACAGTAGCAGTTGGATCGCGGTATCGCTGGAGTTGGGAGCAGCCTTTCGCAGCATACCGATCAACTCCCTTGCCGGAATCGAGAGCAAATCGTTCTGCAGTCTTTCCATGTCCTCAACGGTCAACTTCTTGCCCGACTTCTTCGCCTGTTCCAGAACCTCCCTGATCCTTCTGACCCGGTAGACGGAATACCACTGGAAGCCGACCTTAAAGGGATAACCCTCCGGCGTCATGCGATTGTTCGCCGTGGCCACAAATCCGGCTGCCGGATTAAAGAAGTGCGGCAGCTTATCGACTGGCAGGAATCCGGACCATTCAAAATTCGAGTTGCCCGGAACCGGCAATAGGCCGGTCCAGTTTCGCAATGGAGCGAGCCCAATGGAGTGCTCGCCGATATTTCCCGCGCGATCGGCATAGACGATATTCTCCGATGGTACCTTCCACCCCTTCATGGCGTCCTCGAAGTCCTTCCAGTTGTGCGCCCGGTCGATGGCGAGTGAACCGAGATAACCTGCAGTTCCAGGCTCCGCGCCTACCCATCGCATCGCCAAGGCTCGTTTCCCGTCTTCCCACATCACTGGTCCATGCTTCGTGAACTTGAGTTCCTGGGTAGAATCAGCCTGACCCCGAACGGCAAAGGTCTCTTTCTCGACTGTCATGGTTTCCCAACCGTTCGACGTTTTGTACTGAAGCGGATTGTCCGGATTAATTTCCTCGATGTAGACATCCTGCTGATCCAGACCAAAGATGGTGAACCCCCAAGCCACATCCTGATTGTGTCCCAGAGCGACGCCGGGCAGCCCCGGTTCTCCCGCACCAATCACATCCCAACCAGGCGCCACCAGGTGGATCATGTATCGAAGTGACGGAACCGCCACCACGCGGTGGGGATCGTTTGCCAGCAGAGGCTTGCCACTTTCAGTAAGCTTCCCGGAGATAGTCCAATTGTTGCTCTCGGCCAGGACTTTTCCTGGAAATTCGATTCGTGTGTCGCTCCCCACCAATCCATTGAGAAGAGTGGCGGAGAGTCCAGTAAAGTCCACACCTTTGGCCGGATCCAGTTCAACGACAGGATCGAGGTCAAGAAGCTTCCCGGCCTTTGCCGCGCCGATGGTCGCGACTAGTTGAGCATGTTGCAATTCGCGGAAAGCATTGCCGGTCATGGAGAAGGCTGCCATGCGATTCAGGCAGTCCTCGGGCTTCCAGTTCTCCGGCTTGAATCCCGCCATGCGGAACTCGATTGGAAGCCCGGGCTCATCCGGCTTTTGTCGCTCTGCAATGAAGGCATTGATGCCGTCCGTAAAGGCTTGCAGAATTTCTTTGGTGTCAGCCCCGTAACTCTTGTACTCAGTTTCCATATCTCCGCGATACCGCAGCCGGCGCGCGTTAACATCGCGCGGCAATGCGCTGGCGCCAAGAACCTCGGCCAGACGGCCCTGGCCGGAGCGTTTCCATAATTCCATCTGAAACAACCGGTCCTGAGCGACCACAAATCCCTGCGCAAAGAACAAATCATGCTGGTTCTCAGCGTAGATGTGGGCCACCCCCCACCCATCGCGTAACACGTTCACCGCACTTTGCAATCCCGGAACCTTCAGGTTTCCTCGAATCACGGAGACCGCTGCTTGGGCCTGATCCTGAAAATTGGCGGGTGCTTTATGCGTATCCACGCACGATCCCATTAGCAAAACGAAAGCGACAAGGGAAAGAACACCACATGCGATTCTCAAGGCGAATCCTCCGTAAAACAGCCGCCTTCAACCCGCGTATTCCGTCGCCGGCTTGGCGATGCAGCCCCTGGTGGTTGGAAACCGTCAGGACCCAGGGCAGAACTCATCCAAGAGAACAGCTTAGGCAACGGTGGCCGAGAAGTCCTTTGAAAATGCTGAGAAAAATCCTAAGGAAATCTTCCGGCATTCTCCGGTTCTCGCGCGCCGGACAAAAGGAGCTCGCGAACAGGCTAGAAATGAATGAAGCCACCGAAAGCAACGTCTCGAGCGTGTCATAAACAGACACCAACAGACACCGCGATTTCGGCTCCGCCCTTGCACCAGCCAACATGCCTCAAGCGTGATATTTTCATTTTTAGGTAACGGAGCGCGGTCGCCACTCTTGAGGTTGTTAGGGATGCCACGTCACGCCAACGCAGTTCGTCCTCATCCAGCCCGCGCGAGTCGGTCCATGGTCATGATGCCCTTACACCCGCTGCCGCTTGCCTCATCACGAATCCGGTGGGCTTCACTAACCACACCTTCGGTGAATACGCGTAGGACAGATTCGGGACAATGATAAGCATCCCGTACCAAGTCCTTCTTTAGCTCCTGGAGGAGTCTGGCCGAATCCGACTGGGGGTTCGGATGTCCGTGAAATTGTCGTTCCCGCACTTCATGCCAACGCGAAAACGGAGCGAGTACTCGTTCATGACCTTTTGTTAAAACCCAAAGGCTTCGGGCTGGATGTGGGATTTGGGCCGATGGGATTTGGGCCGGAGCGAAACCGACATCCTTAGGCTCGAAGATAACGGTAGCCAATAACCAGCGCGTTGCTGTATCCAACTCCGCCGTGAATAACGCGTGCTCCAACGCTGTGTAACGTTTTCGAGCGTAATGGCCGAAAAAACTCAAGCCGAAAACTAACGACTCGAAACACAAAGTCAGCCACACCTCGTTTGGAACTGCACCAGAAATACTCTGCAATTGTTCAACACAAGCCTGGTGGCGACCAGCAACGCTCCAGAAGAACGCCTGGGCGATTGCGCTTGCTTGTTTCTCGACGTCATGTGGTTCGCTGTCCATTCCGCCAAGTTGATATTGTAGGTAATGTTTCGGGCAAATGGGAATCAAACCTAATGCCCAGTCATGGAGTGGTGTTGTGGAAGGGAATAGAATAGAGGCTCCTAGCTTAGGTGGGGGCACATGTCACCCGAACCTGTACCAGTCGCTGGCGGACCGGATGTTCTGCCCAACCCTATACCCGAGCCTGACCCGCAGCCGCCCGACCCCGACCCAGCACCGGAGCCGTCGCCAGCTCCGCCCGTCGAACCAGCACCAGCATTTTCGTAATTAACATAGTCCAATGGTAGACGGGCAGAACCTCCTGGGCGCGTTACGCACTTCTTGCGGAATCCAATCTGCTCGTACTGCGAATAGTGGAAGGTCTGGGTTTCGGAAGCATGGAGGATGCAAATCGCATCGTCCAAACTTTCCTTGCTCTTCGCTGCTGTCTCCAGAGGTGTAGAATAACTGCCGCGCCCGCAAGACGAGCGCAGCTTCCGCGTCGGCGATGCGGTCTGACCGCTTGTTCACATCGGACTCGCACATTCATAAACTTAGCTCCTTGTATTTTCTGTGCGATGCCGTACCAGTTGGTATGTTTCACCGCCTGCAGACGTGGCGCTGAAGTCGGTGTGATCCAGGACGGTCGCTCCCAAGATCTCAGGCGCAGCGCTCAGGGATGAAAAACATTCTGATACCAGGACAACTGTAGGCTTCGTAACAATATCTAAATGTCAAACTGAACAGCTTAAGGCGCTACTATCGAAGACGTGCAAGTCAGCCAGCAAGTGACGTTCCTATGCTTGTCTGATAACTCCCTCTCCAGCACTTTGGAGGAGAGGTGGTTAGGGAAGGTGCCTCATGCAACGTGCCGACACCGTTGAGTTGGTGCTTGAGGGTAAGGCCGTGAACCGGGTCCTCTCTGTTACACCTGACCGTTCCGTTTACGAAGCAATTGAGAAAATGGCAGTAGACGGCGTGGGCGCATTACTCGTAATGTCCGAAAATCGCCTCGTCGGCATCCTGTCAGAACGTGACTACGCACGCAAAGTCATCCTCAGGGGCCGCTCTTCGAGGAAAACTCGGGTCCAAGAGATCATGAGCAGCCCTGTAACCTACGTGACCCGGCAAAATACGGTGGACGAGTGTATGGCCATCATGACCAAGCACCATTTTCGCCATCTTCCCGTTGTCGAGGGAGACTCGGTCGTGGGAGTGATATCGATTGGTGATCTGGTGAAATGGATCATCTCAGGTCAGGCACAGACGATTCAGGAACTCGAAGGCTACATCACCGGGAGATATCCAGGCTAGATTCGCTCAACGCCAAGCGACCCGATCTAATTTCATTTCCCCACGTCGAGGCTGATAAGTCTCTTGAATTGAAATGCTTACGCTTCTGATCATTAACCAACACGTCAAGCTCTAGGCTTTCGCCTGTAGTAGCCTAAGACAGCACGCAGAGTTAGATCATGTTCTGTAAAGCCGGTATCATTGAATTACATGCCGTAACGCACGAGCGGTTGGACCTTTTGCTGCGGCATGTCGCAACCGTGCCTGATGACCTTCGTCACAAGCTGATTCCGGGATTCGGCCATCCGTCGGTTTGGAAGCAACTTGTGCACATCCTGACCTGTGAGGAAGGCTGGGTCCACGACCTGCAGAACAAAGTTTTTCCAGGTTGGCTCGAGGAAGATTGCCGGACGATGGCAGTCTTGCAAGCTAATAAAGACCGAATACGAGAAGCGACACGAACTTATGTGAGCGGTCTCGCCGAAGAGCAACTTAACACGACACTAGCCAAGCGTCCCGCGGATTGGGGCGGCGAACTCCGGAGTCCTGCTTTCATCCTCCTGCACGTCGTAACCCACGCATTTCACCACAAAGGCCAGGTTGTTGCGATGCTGCGAATCCTCGGATACCCAGCACCTGACACAGATCTACAACCGGTATAGACCGACCGCTGCCTCACTTCCGTCCACCCTTGCATTAGCAATCAACGATAGCTATTGAATTAGAATGATCTTGCGAGCCAAACGCGTGACCACAAAACCAGCCAAACCCATGATGATCTTGATCGCCGGCCCCTATCGCTCCCGCACGAATGACGATCCGGCTTTGATCAGGAGAAATGTCCAGGAGATGGAGTCTTATGCGCTGCCCATCTTCCGTGCTGGTCATGTCCCAGTTCTTGGTGAGTGGCTGGCGTTGCCGCTAGTGGAGCTGGCGGGGTCCAGCGAGATCGGGGACGAAGCCTTCAATGAGATTTTCCATCCTCTCGCGATTCGGTTTCTGGAGAAATGCGATGGTGTGCTTCGGACAGGGGGGCCATCGGTCGGGGCGGACGAAATGGTGCGGATTGGTCTAAGTCTCGGGCTGAACATATACGCCACTCTGGCGGAGATTCCACAGTCGGAATGACTGGCAAACTCGAGGCATCGGTCCGGCATGTCTGCGTGGCGACCCTGACTTCGAGCGAGTGGTTGCAAAGAATAATTCCGTCTGATGCGTTCCTATTCCAGCAGCCACTCGAATCAATGTAGTCAACGACGACGCAGAGTGCTCCGAACTGGGGAAGTCGTCTCAGTTCAAAATCGTCTTCTCGCCTAGCACGAAGGTGCGTTCTCTTGGATGAAACTACAAAATTGTCCGTTGTTTTAGATCGTGAGACCGATCAGGAGAAGGGACTCGGACCTTCCGGCCCTCGCATCCGGTGCCCACTCTGCGGTTGGTCACCCCACAAAGAAGACCGATGGTTTTGCGACTGCGGAAATAAATGGAATACGTTCGAGACCGGGGGAGTCTGCCCTGCATGCCTACACCAGTGGGCTGCGACTCAGTGCCTCTCGTGCGCCCGCTGGTCGCCACACACAGAGTGGTATGTGCAATAAGGCTTTCTCACGAGCGACTGCAAACCCCATAACGCTGCCAAAGCCGAAACCACGGGCTCTGCGCGTGCAGGTCATCGTGCCGTCGATTTACAGCCCACAGGTCGCTAGCACTAAGCGGTCTGCTGTCCGGCACAGCGAAGATGCGCTCTAGGGTCTCGATTTCGGCAATGGTCTGTTCAACGTCCATTGGTCACAATATCTAACAGAAAGGTGGGAAGGTCAATTCGAGCGGCATCTCCAAAGACCGCCCCTATGCCATTTTGCTAATTGGTCGTCGTGACAAGATCATAGAATCCCGAGTGTAATCCAGAGTCGAGAGGAATGGGAAGTAGGGCGGGCACATCAGGTGCGCCGGCAGCATGGTCAAGAATTGAGCAATCGGTTAAAACCGCTTGCGGCGAATGTCCAGCTAGAGATAGCTGCGCCTACCGTCGGGAGGTTAGATTAGCGGATTACCAAGGGGTCCAAGGCGCATCCGGTGAGGGTTCATGGAATATTTAATTGGCTTCACGCTGTCTCTGGTTGTGGTTGGTCTTGCGGCGGTTGTTGGCTTTGACCGCGAGCGTACCTTTTATCCAACTGTGTTGATCGTAATTGCCTCCTATTATGTATTGTTCGCGGCAATGGGAGCTTCGCGACGCACACTGATCATCGAAATCATTGTTGCAAGTGGCTTTTTGCTGTTTGCTGTCCTCGGCTTCAGAAATAACTTCTGGTTAATCGTGGCTGCGCTTGTTAGCCACGGCGCTTTTGACCTCATCCATCGCTTCTTCATCGACAACCCCGGTGTACCACACTGGTGGCCGGGCTTCTGTTTGGCTTTTGATGCTCTTCTCGGTGTGTTCTTGGCCGTGCGCCTGATAAGACACCCTGAACGAGTCGCGTTCGAGCGAAGGTAAGGGGCACAGTAATCGCCGCTTGGATCGGCGGCCAATCATCCACCTAACAGTGGCATGCAAAGCGCAACCTATTTCCTGCATCACAACACCTGAAACAACGGCCGGTTGCTTGGTTACGCCCCTAAGACAGCAAACGGCTAAAGCATGGGGGAGTTTGTCGTTGACCGTGGGGGGAGGCGATGACTCCCCTACGCCACTTTCAGGACGCAACTCACTGAGTTTTTAACATCAGTCGAGTCGGATTTGCTACCGCTTCGGCGGCAGCCCAAAGCTACCGTTGCTTACGCAAGGAGAGCCATAGCGGTACGCTCCGACACCACGCCTGGCTTCAACAGTTATGCCGATTCCCAAAGGCATAAGGAGAGGCCAGGCAACGTCTCCTCGTCTATTGGAACGTGATGACGACTTTTGCCGGGGCGTGCCCTTCTTCTACGTAGACGATAGCTCCCGCCGTTTCAGTCAGCGGGTAGCGTCTGTCGATGACCGGGGTTACTCTTCCGGCATTGATAAGTTCACAGAGGGTGGTCAGGTCGTCTCTATTCATTTTCGCAATGAAGAATGTAAATTTCTGCCTCAAGAACAGTGACCACGCTAATGCTTTGAACCATCGGGTAAACACTGCCCAGAGTTTCTTCGGCGCTCCGGCCATGACACACTTGCCATTCGAATTCAGAACGCGCCTCATCGCTGACAATGTGCGGTTCCCCACGTTATCGAGAAGCAGGTCGTAACGTTGGCTGTCCTCAGTGAAATCATCGCGTGTGTAGTCAATCACACGGTCGGCACCAAGCGAACGTACTAATTCAACATTCTTTGTGCTACAAACACCGGTTACATTAGCCCCAAATGCCTTCGCGATCTGCACGGCAAAGGTGCCGATCCCTCCCGAAGCGCCGTTAATCAAGACCTTCTGCTCCGGCTGAAGGTGTCCTCTGTCGCGGAGCCCTTGCAAGGCAGTAAGCCCCGCAATCGGCACAGCAGCTGCTTGGTCGAAGCTCATGCTTTCCGGTTTCGGGGCTAACTTGTCTTGGGGAGCACACGCGTATTCGGCAAAGGCGCCTTTGCAAATGCCGAACACGGCTTCTCCTGGCCTGAACTGCGTCACCGTTTCTCCGACTGCGACTACCCGGCCAGCGACATCCACACCGGGCCGGTGACTCTTCATGCGCCAGTCCAACGGATTGACGGAAGCCGCACATACCCGTATGACGACTTCGTTCTTCTTCGGAACCGGCTCTTCGAGGTCCTTTAGTTCGAGAACCTTTCCCGATTTGTCCTTGATGTAGACAGCGGCTTTCATGTGGGGTTGAGATGTTGGTCGCAGTCTAGCCGACCCGATGTGACGAGGATGACAGAGTCGTCCAAACCCACCAGTGTAATTGATTCCATGACAAGGTCGGCACCCTGGATCCCCGAGTAAACTTGGCAGTGCAAACCAACCAAAAGCCCCGGGAGAAAAGGAGCCGATATGTTGACTATAGATTCTCTCTTGCAATTCAGTCTTTTCTCTCTGGAGAGGTGCAGGGGAACTTCTCTCTTTTGTGAATCAGTCAAGCCCAGATCGCGATGACATTGCCATTCGCATTTTCTGCCTAATCAAAGGTTTCGGGCCGTGATATTATTCCGACCTGCTTTTAGCGTCCAAGAAGTCTACAAAGAATCCAACCCATAAAGTGTTCGAATAAGGAGAAGGATAATGCTCGGAGAACAGATCTACGAGGCGCGTGGCAAGCGTACAGGAAGAAGAGTAGTTTCCGTGGACGGCGGATTCAAAGTGGAAGTGTCTTTTGAAGGGGCCGGCAAACTGCTTGGCGTTGATACCAATGAAATCGGGACGTACTGGTCGGAGTCACGAGCAGATGGCAGCTTATACGGAGAAGGCCAGGGGATTATCCTCGCGCAGGATGGCACCGCCGCGACATGGAAAGGCGCGGGCGTGGGAAAGTTCGTGGGAGGCGGCGCGGTGAGTTATCGCGGTGCGGTTTACTATAGTTCTGCTGCTTCCAAGTTCGCCCGACTCAATACTGTCGCCCAGCTTTTCGAATTCGAGGTCGACGCTGAAGGGAACACCCATACCAAAGGGTGGGAGTGGAAGTAACACGGAAAGCCACGGCAATACTTAGCGGCTCGCTCCTGGGCGGCTTCCCTTGGCATTACGCGACGGTGGCACTGTGACTGATGTCGATAACAGATGGGATGAGAAGACCGGTCTCCGGCGGATGCAGTACGCTCCCAAGTTATTGACGTGAAATCAGGCGGCAGTAGCGTAGCCGAGCTGCTTTGAGCCGGATCCTTAATGCGCCACGATAAGGCTTCGTGTAGTCGGCGATCGAAGTGTTGCCGACTCAGACGTTGAGGACGAAGGTAGTCCGCCATTGGGGTTTGAAGCCGGCTCCATCCGCGGTAGACGGGAAGCAATTCACTGCCGGCGTGCAGCGCTCTGTGCTGTCGACGTTGTATTGAGAAGTTTTGGAATTCCACTCTGCTCACCTCATCTCGCGGCAACACAACAGCGATGCATAAAAATCGCATTGCCCATGAAGAATTTCTCGCCTGGCGAAATTGAATTGTATATTCAGCATCAAAGGAGTCCATGCCGGCGATGTGTTAGGCGACTCACGATCTGAGAATGAGATATGGATTGGTCTCCAGCCTCGGCTTTCCGCCGATTTTTTGATGAGCACCAGGGGGCTGTTGAGAGTGTAGGACCACGCTGGCTGTTTCTCCGCGCACTAGGGCTAATTTATTTCTCGGCATTTTATTCGTTGATTTTTCAGATCCGAGGGCTTATCGGGCCAGCAGGAATCTTGCCCGCCCAAGCTTATCTTCAATCCGTCGCACGATCGCTAAGCACTTCAACGCGATTATGGTATGCGCCCAGCATCTTGTGGTGGTCGGCGGGACCGCTGATGCTGAGTCTGTTGTGTTGGGTAGGCTTGGCAGCATCGCTCTTGCTTGTTTGGAATTTATGGCCGCGCGGCATGTTGCTGATCTGTTATGTGTGTTTTCTGTCCTTTGTCAGCACAGCGCAGGACTTTTCAGGCTACCAATCCGATGGAATGCTGCTCGAGGCCGGAGCGATCGCATGCTTCTTCGCGCCTCCCGGATTTCGACCGGGTTTCGCTCCGATGCATCCGCCTTCTCGTATTAGCGATTTCTTGCTGCAGTGGGAGTGGTTTCGTATTTATTTTCAATCAGGGGTGGTGAAAATACTGAGTGGCGATCCACAGTGGCGACATTTCACCGCGATGGATGAGTATTACCAAAACGGGCCATTACCCACGTGGATTGGCTGGTATGTGCAAGAACTGCCCCATTGGTTTCATGCCTCGACGGTGTATGCCACATTGGCTTTGGAGTTGGGGTTAGTGTGGATGGCATGGCTGCCACGACGCTGGCGTATCGTATGTTTCCTCATCGTAACCTCGTGGCAAATTGGCGTGATTCTCACAGCCAACTACACCTTTCTCAACTATCTCGTTCTCGTGCTTGGTGTGTTATTGCTGGACAACAGGTTTTTGATACGAATTACGCCTCCAAGATTCAAGGATTGGATCGCGCTGAATTCATCCCGGGAAGAGCGTGTCCACCGCGCGCAAGGTGTTGGATGGAAGGGAGGCCTTCATCCGACATGGTCTGTGTTGAAACTTCTTTTCAGCAGCATAATGTTGAGCTGGATCTTGTATGTGACCACGGCAAAAGTGATTTGGATGTTTGTGCGCGTGCCGTTACCAGCATCTCCGGTTACCGCACTCGAGCCCTTTCGGATTGCCAATCAATATGGCCTGTTCGCCGTGATGACTCGTGGCCGGTACGAAATAGAATTCCAAGGATCGCAAGATGGCCAGAATTGGCTGGTTTATCCTTTTCGTTACAAGCCACAAGATCTGAATAAGCCCCCCGGGATATATGCGCCTTACCAGCCGCGATTCGATTGGAATTTGTGGTTCGCGTCCTTGGGTTCCTGGCGCGAATACCCCATCGTTCCCAACACGGAGTTGCGCCTGCTTTCAAACGACAGCGATGTGCTGAAGCTTTTTGCCGGCAATCCTTTCCCGCAGCACTCCCCACGGCTCATTCGCGCGGTGTTGTGGCAATACTGGTTCACAACAGAAGAGGAGAGGCATACAACCGGCAATTGGTGGCGGCGGCAATGGTTAGGGCTATACGCACCGACACTCGAGCGAGGATCTGAGGGACAAATCACGGTGGTTGAGTGGCCCGAGGGAGCGTCCAGAGAATGACTTTGCAGGACGAGTACTTGAGACAGCGTTGGCTTCTGTAGATTACTGGCATGAATCGAAATGCATGCGTCGTCGGGGCTGGGCCGAATGGGCTGGCAGCAGCCATCGTTCTATCCCAGGCAGGAATAAAGGTGGAGATCCTGGAGGCGGAGTCTACTCCTGGCGGTGCAGTGCGCACGATGCCGCTAACCTTGCCGGGCTATCTGCACGATTTCGGGTCGGCAGTTTATCCTTTGGGGGCGGGATCGCCATTCTTTGCTTCGCTTGCTCTACAAAATCATGGTTTGGAGTGGATTCATTCTCCGGCTCCACTAGCTCATCCACTTGATGACGGCACGGCCGTAATCCTGCAACGCAAATTCTCAGACGCTGAGGCTTCGCTCGGCATAGATGGGAAACGTTGGATAACCCTGGTTCAGCCCTTTGTTGAACGCTGGAGTGAATTCGGCCAAGATCTGTTGCGCCCCGTCCGGCCATTTCCCAAGCACCCTATGTTGATGGCACGTTTTGGGATGCGCGCGGTCCAACCGGCAAGGGCCATCGTTCGCGATTTTCGCAGCGGTCGAACTCGGGCACTGTTCGCTGGCCTGGCAGCTCATTCATTTCTGAGCCTAGATCAGCCATTGAGCGCCGCGACTGGTTTGTTGATGGCAATTCTGGCGCATGCCGTAGGTTGGCCGATTCCGCGTGCCGGCTCTCAGTCACTCACTACCGCTCTGTGCTCGGTTCTGGCAGCTTGCGGGACCAAAGTAAGAACATCCTCGCCAGTTGAGACTCTGTCTGCGCTGCCCGACTATGACTTGATTCTTTGTGACCTTACCCCCAGACAGTTACTGAAAGTCGCTGGAAACCGGTTGTCGGACAGTTACAAACGTCGCTTGCAAACCTACCGTTACGGTCCAGGAGTATTTAAAGTGGACTACGCACTACACGTGCCAATCCCGTGGAAGGCTTCCGAGTGCTCATGGGCCGCCACCGTGCATCTGGGTGGAAGTTTTGAGGAGATCGCGGCCGCGGAGCAGACGGTGAAAGATGGACGACATCCTGAGCAACCATTCGTTCTACTGGCGCAGCCGAGTTTGTTTGACAGTTCGAGGGCCCCGAACGGGAAACACACCGCCTGGGCGTATTGCCATGTTCCAAATGGATCCAATATTGACATGCTGAGTAGACTGGAAGCTCAGATCGAGCGGTTCGCTCCCGGATTTGGCGACTGCATTGCGGCCCGGCGAGTGCTTGCCCCCGCTAATCTCGAAGCCATGGACGCCAACCTGATGGGAGGTGATATCGCAGGCGGAATCATGGACATCCGTCAGTTCCTTGGTCGGCCAACCAGAAAGCTCTACGCTACCTCAGCGAAAGATATTTACATCTGCTCTTCATCAACTCCACCCGGAGGCGGGGTACATGGAATGTGTGGCTATCACGCAGCCCTTATGGCAATATCGAAATTGTCGGGCTGAACATTTCTCGATCCGAGCCCATCCAGGAATCCTGGCATTCTGACTCGTAAGTGCATTTAAGCGAACTGCTGTGCGCAATTCCTTAAGAAACAACTTTTGCTCAAGCGTTAAGCAAAGTTTTGGCCGTGCTTACTGAACTTTTTTGAGGCAATGCCTCACCGACTTTATATTGCCGATCTTACCTTGCCGCGTGTTTTGGCCTCTATGCTGCATGCGCATACTGCTCTGGCCGCAGTTCAAATTGTTCTTTGCATTTTTGTGAGCAGAAATAGTAAGTCTGACTTCCATACTCGGATTTGAACTCGGCAGTCTGTTCTTCTACTTCCATGCCGCAAATCGGGTCCTTTGCCATGCGGTCCTCCTTAGTTTTCCCTTCTACATCGACGGTGACACTTCAATCTTTTGAACATGAATCAAGTTCTTTGCGTCGTCTAAAGTGCCCGTTATCTTGACATCGTTAAGATTGAATTTTTTGACTTTCTTCTGACTATCGAGCAAGTACTTCTCATTGGCGGTTTTCAAGACATACGTATCTCCATCTTTGAGAATGGTTCCGACATAAACTCTCGCGTCGGACCGCTCTGGCTTCGCTTTGGCTTCGGATTTCGGGAATGTCGGCGGAGTGGCAGGTGCCTGCATTGCCGGAGCTTGAAGGGTAGGATCTATCGGTTGGGAAGGCTGACTTCCTTGCGCCAGTAGACTAGATGCCCAAAATAGGAGCAGCAGGACGCATAACATGTTTAGGTGTGTTTTCACGGTTTGTCCTCCAAGAACGAGGCAGCGCAAGATGTCTGATGCAGAAATCAGGTCAACTCGTTTTCTGCCACTTGGACGACGGTCTCATGGGCTACGATCATGGGACATTTTGACGCACGAGGTTCTGCCAAGCGCACTCCTCGCGCGAAAAACAGCTAAGAACTTAAAGATGACAAGAAAACACGAGTTGGGGGTGAGTACAGCATTTCATGTAGATTGGATTAGCCCATTTCTTAGCAGGAAAGCAAGCTCTCGAAGAGATTTTCCGAGTTGTTCAAGGCTATTCGCGGTTTCGCGAGCCATTTCGACCCATCTCAATCGTTTCCGATTGTCCGTCTGGTACGAGCGGGCTTCCATAGGTCAGGGAGGCTTGGTGGGTGCAACAAAAACGCCGATGCCCATCCAATTTCTGCTGTTAGCAGCATGGAAATAGATCCTCAACCCAAAGCCGCCAGCCAAGGCAATGCTTGCAGGGATGACACCGGCCCTAATCTATCCGTTCGTGTAAAAACAGTTTTGCCCGATAGCAAGTATTCGCCAAAATCGGCTCGCGCAATCAGCGTCATCATTGTGGGCTTGATTGAGTCGGGTGCTCACAACCTAGCGTCTCGTTCGTCCAGAAAAGCGTATCTGTCCGGCTCGATCATTACCGAGTGTTCACCGCCTGGCATCGTCTGCATCTTCGGCGAGATCCCGCATCAATTCAAGAAATGCAGGAGATTGTCCGTTGAACAGGCCCATATCCTTTAAGAACTTGACCACCCCCATCGCAGCACCCTTGGTCTCTGTGGGCCGCACTATCGAACATGTTGGCAGTTTTCGGCTCAAGAATATGGTAGGTTCCGGCATGATCAGGTTGGTTTGGAATTCCTCTCCCCCGAGGGGTGGCGAATTGAGGTCTGGGAAAACCAGGGAAGAGTCTTTCGGATCAGTCAGAGCAGGCGCATTCCCAGCTTTGTCACTCCAAGTCTGAAAGTGCATTGCCTCAGTGGGTCCGATGCTCAGGACAATACGCAGCACCTCTGAATTCGTAACTCGTTGGGCGAGTTGAGGATAGAGACTAGTTCCACCCTGCTCGATCGTGCCAAAGTGAAAACCTGCGGTGTTGGCGATCGCTTGGATGTGGTCGTTGGGAGTGAGGTCGTCATCGTCTCTTGGAATTGCCGGATGCTGTCCCATATTCAGAGTTGGCACCGCTTGGTCAAACGTGTCACCGAAATCCGGATTTTTGTTGCCGCTTCGGTAACGCGTCCACCAACTGGTATCCACGCTAAGCTGCATGAGGTTAGTGAGCCTCCCTATCTGTTGCGCTCCTGTCGCTTTACTGCTGGGGAGAGTGCGGAATTGGTCGAGGTTAACGGTGTCCGCTCCTTTGGATTCCAAATAAGCATTGATGAACACCTCATGCGTCAGCTCATCTTCCGTGTTGTCATGTATGTATTGCGCCATGTCTGCATCGAGAACGGAAAGGGCGGCTGTATAGGTCGGATTTCCGGTGCCGCCCGGAACCTCTTCGTCTTGGATTCCGCCAAGTTCGTTGTACTGTTGCCACAGATCGGTTTCAAGAATTTCAGCCGCAGCCAGGAATCGCAGGATTGCAGCATCGCCCCTGTCTAGATGGCCGCTGCGCTCTTCCGATCCTCCATTGGCTAAGACAGTTGAGGTATGGGACAGTACGCCAGCGCCCACGGTTGCCACGCCCGCAGCGGTCAGTCCGCTCTTCATAAATGAACGTCGATTGAATGGAGCTTTCATGCTCTTGAGTAGAGTATTCATAAAACGTCTCCTCTAAAGAGCAGCTTGATTGAACGAATAGCACCCGATGTCAGAGGAAAGTAAAATGTTCGTTAAGAATTTGCTTTCGTCGCCGGCGAAGTGTTCTTGATTGTGTGGACGTGGCGCGCTTGGGCCTAACAGCTCCGAGGTGCCGCCAGGGGGCCGATTTCGGCAGTTCTCCGATTAGATTTGTCGAAAGATTAGAAGGCCGCAATCCGAGCTCAGCCGATACGCGTACTAAATCTAGATTGGCCGGAACATCCCTGACGCCGGGCAAAGGATATTGTTGTGCGTCAAGAAACCAAGAACAGCGGTTTCAGCGGGCGCAAATGGCCGAACGGAGAACGTCATGAGCAACGTTCGCGCCGGTCATCAGCAGGACCACGTTTTTGCCGAATGATGTTTTCGAGTAAAGAACCGCAGCCGTGGTGGCGACCCCAGCAGGCTCCGCGATTAGGTGTTCCTCGAACACAAGGTGGGCGATAGCGGAGCGCATCTGTTGATCGCTCACGAGAATGACCTCATCTACCAGTTCGCGGATGACGGCAACGTTTGCCGCATCGGGCATTCGAGTAGCGAGACCGTCAGCAATGGTGTCGCATGTTTCAGTGCAAACTGGGTGGCCTTGTTCCCAGGAGCGAAAGTATGCAGGCGCCTGCTCTGCTTGTACGCCTACGATTTTCATTGCAGGCCAAAGTTGTTTTGCGGCGGCGGCTACGCCACGGATGAGAGCAGTATCACCCATGGGCACAACAATCGTGTCACATTCAGGCAATTGCTCACGGATTTCACTCGAAATGGTGGCTGGCCCCACGGGTAGATCCGGATCTGTAGCATCGTTAAGAAAATATACACCTGCCTTTTCGGAGTAAGAACGGGCTTCCTGGAATGCGGCATTCAGGTCCGCCCCGTCTACGTCGATAATGTTGGCTCCGAGCGCAGCGATCTTTTCCCGCTTGACCGGGTTGGCGTTACGAGGCAGGTATATTCGGGCGCGCACACCTAGTTCCCTTGCAGCATACGCAACCGCAGCGCCGTGATTACCGGTGCTTGAAGCAACGACCTCATTTACTTTTCTGCGTTGCTGATTTACGAGGAGCGCGTAGAGCGCGCCCCGTGGCTTGAAGGATCCTGTAGGTAGTTCGCTTTCCAGTTTGAGCCAGACGCACTCACCCGCCTTGCGTGATAGTGAAAATGCCCGAACAAGACGAGTTTCCGGAAGGAAGGGTCGCAGCAGCACCCGGGCATCACGGACCGTGGTCAAGTCGAGCATTTAAAATCCTTTTCTGGATATCTGCTCAATCCATCGCGGCGCGCGAAGCACGCACCTTGGGACGTCAAATCTTTGGCTGCAGCGGAATCATGTCGTTCCGTACTGGTTATTACTGTAGCTCCGTTCCAATGGGGGCACAACGGAACCCGATGTTCCTGTTGCGCCCCGGGACAATATTCCGCAACAAAAGGAGAGAGTTTAGATCACCATTGCGCAATACCAGGCACGCGACAGTTAGGTGAAGCAAGCCACGCGCCGTTGACTTGACCCAGCCGTGGACCTAAGATTGGTCGCCACAGTGGTTCCTTCCTCCATGATCGGCCAAACCGTCTCGCACTATCGGATCGTTGAAAAGCTAGGGGGAGGCGGCATGGGCGTGGTCTACAAAGCTGAAGATACGCAACTCGGACGCTTTGTAGCGCTGAAGTTCCTTCCCGACGAACTCTCCCATGACTTGCAGGCTCTCGAGCGGTTCCGGCGCGAGGCTCGCGCCGCCTCTGCACTTAATCATCCAAACATTTGCACTATCTACGAGATCGGCAAGCATGAAGCACAGTCCTTCATCGTAATGGAGTTTCTGGAAGGCACCACTCTCAAACATCGCATCACCTTCCGCCCGCTCGAGATCCGCTTGCTTCTTAGTCTGGCGATCGAAATCGCGGACGCACTCGAGGCGGCCCACTCCAAGAGTATTGTCCATCGCGACATCAAGCCCGCGAATGTGTTCGTGACCGATCGCAACCACGCCAAGATTCTCGATTTCGGGCTGGCAAAGGTCGGGCTTGAACGGGGCAAGGTTCTGGAACCCACGGAGGTCACGGCCGGTACCGCGGTCGACATGGAGCATCTCACGTCGCCAGGTGCAGCCTTAGGTACGGTAGCCTACATGAGTCCCGAACAGGCCTTGGCGGAAGAATTAGACGCACGTACGGATATTTTTTCTTTTGGAGTGGTCTTATATGAAATGTGTACCGGCCGCCTTCCCTTTGAAGGAAATACCTCTGCGGCCATCTTTAATTCGATTCTGAACAAGGCCCCAACCTCACCGGTCCGCTTGAATCCCGAGCTCCCGCCGGAACTGGAACGTATCATAAGCAAAGCTCTCGAAAAGGACCGAGATCTCCGATATCAAAGCTCAGCAGATATCAGGGCCGACCTCAAGAGATTGCAGCGCGATTGGCATCCTTCATCGCAAAAATTGGCTGCAGCCACCCCGGAGAGTTCCGCAACCTCGACTGCCGCGGTTGAGACCGCAATAACAGCCGCTGCCGTTGAAGCGAGACGGGTGAAACGCCCGCTCCTGCTCGGGGCTGCCCTGCTGGCGATGGCCGTGATCGGCGTCACTACTTTTTTTATTGGCAAGCAATCCGCAACGCGGCCCGTGCCTACTTTTCGTGAATTGAGTTTCCGCCGAGGGGCGCTGCTAGCAGCCCGGTTCGCTCCAGACCCACGGTCAGCGGTTTACAGTGCGGCTTGGGAAGGTAACCCGGAAACGGTCTTTATCAGTTCGGCAAATTCAACTGAATCGCGTGACCTCGGCCTGCCAAAAACGGAGGTATTGGCGGTTGCCCCTTCCGGACAGATGGCGGTGTTGCGCAACTTCAGCCTCAGTGCCAATCACTTCACTCATCGCGGAACGCTGGCCCAGGTTTCGATCGGTGCGGACGCGCCCCGCGACCTGTTGGACAATGTTGAAGCCGCGGATTGGACACCTGACGGGAATGGCCTCGCTGCAGTCCACATCGTGAACGGCCAGAGCCGCATCGAGTATCCGATTGGCAAAGTGCTGTACGAAACCACCGGTTGGATCGGCAATTTGCGCTTCTCCCCCAAAGCCGATCGACTTGCATTCATCGATCACAATCTCTTGGGAGATGACGGCGGAACCGTCGACGTCGTAGACCTGAGCGGCAAAAAGTCTCAGTTGACCGAGCGTTGGGCGAGCGCCGTCGGGGCTGCATGGTCGCCTTCAGGCGATGAGATCTGGTTCACGGCTACGGCAACGGGCTTCAGTCGCTCCCTGCGGGGAGTTACTTTGTCGGGTAAAGTTCGCGAATTGCTTAGCGCTCCCGGAACACTCACCCTGCATGATGTCGGCGCTGAAGGGCAGGCCTTGATTTCGCGTGATGCTCTGCGTGCCGGAGCCATCGGTATGGCGCCGGGCGAAAACAAGGAACGCGATCTGAGCTGGCAGGACTGGACGGTACCGATCGACATCTCGGATGACGCCAAGCTCATGCTGTTCATCGAAGCAGGCGAAGCCGGTGGTGGCGAATACGCGGTTTTTACCCGCGATACGAATGGTACTTCAGCGGTGCGACTGGGCCAAGGCTCTGCCAACGCGTTTTCGCCCGACGGGAAGTGGGTCCTGGTGTTACGGCAGAACATGTCTCCGCCGGACTTTGTGCTCCTTCCCACGGGCGTAGGTCAGCAACAGCCGGCTCCGACTGGCAATGTCATTCCTTCAACCGGTCAGTTCGTCGCCGATTCCACACGACTATTATTTGAGGGTCACGAACCAGGCCACCCATCTCGGGTGTACGTAGTGAGTCTGAACGGCGGTCCACCTCGGCCGATCACTCCCGAAGGGTATGGTTTGGGAGCGTACCCTCATCTTCTTTCACCCGATGGCAAGCGGGTCGCTACCGTTACTAATGACGGCATTGCATTGGTTCCGACGGACGGCGGCGAACCGCAACCGGTTCGCGGCTCACAAGCGGGAGAAACCCCTCTCCGTTGGGCCAAAGGTGGAACCTCATTGCTGGTCGGACGCCGGGGCGAAACATCCTGCCAGGTTTCTCGCCTGGAAATCGACACGGGCAACAGAACAGCATGGAAGACGGTGGGTCCGTCTGACGTGGCCGGCGTGGTCGGGGTTGCGTGCCCTCGAATTGCCGGTGACGAAGAGCACTATGTTTTCGGATACACTCGCAACCTCTCAGACTTGTTTCTTGTCGAACACCTGAAGTAGACACCGAGCGATTGTTTTCATTGGTTGCTGTACGAGATAGCAACAGTCTCACCGCCCTTCGGTCTGCGAGTCCGTGCTCTATACTTCTGCCCCGGATCGATCAATCGCGTTCTGATGGGAGGCCACGCGATGCTTAAGGACTTCGTTGAATGAAAAATTACGAAGTCTTCTCCCGACGGCACCCGAAACTGTCGGATCTCTCGCGAATTCTATTGTTGCCAACCACCGCCAAGGGCTTGGTAGACCTGAACCAGAGCGATGAGTTCATTCGCCTGGGCCTGCGCCAGGCCCAGCGCGGCTGAGAAGGAATTCGTCTCATTCGTCAGCACTTCCAAATAATCAGTGGTCCCGGCTCTGAAGCGAACTTCGGAGAGCCGCGCCGCGTCCTGGGCGGATTCGAGTAGGTGTTCCTGCTGAATTCTAAACTCTCGATTCTTGCGATAAGCGATCAGCCCGTTCGACACGTCTCGGAACGCGCCTTGAATCGTCTGCTGGTAAGAGAGAAGGATCTGCTCATGTTGCGCCTCGGCCAGACGAACATTTGATTTTAGTCTTCCTCCTTCGAATATGGGCTGACTCACGGAAGCCGCTAGATTCCAAATTCCGGCTGGCCCGGTAAAAAGATTCGTGAGCGCGGGACTCTCGTATCCGGCTGTTCCTGTGAGTGCAACCTGCGGAAAGTAAGCCGCTCGCGCCACCCCGATCTGCGCGTTGGCAGCGATGAGGTTTTGTTCGGCTTCCCGTACGTCCGGCCGCCGCTCCAGTAAACTCGAAGGAAGTCCGGCGGGAACTTCCGGAGCATGCGGTTGCTCGGTCAACTTCAGTCCCCGCGGAACATCGCCAGGATTGTTTCCCAGCAGTATGCTGATGGCATTTTCCAGTTGGGCGATCTGCCGCTCAAAATCGGGAATCTCCGTAGCAGCGGTGTATACCAATTGCTCGGACTGACGTACATCCAGTAACGAGTTGATGCCGTGTTGCTCCAGGGTTTTGGTCAGATTCAGAGACTGACTGCGCGAGTCTAGAGTTTGCTTCGAAATCTCTAACTCGAGATCCAATTCGCGAAGCTCGAAATAGGCAGTCGCCAGGCTCGCCACAAGGCTGGCTGTTACTTCCTTTTGAGCCCACTCATTCGCAAGCAAGTTCGCTCTGGCCGCTTGAGTAGCGCGGCGGTACTTCCCCCAAAAGTCGAGGTTCCACGCGGCGGACGCAGTCAGTTGTCCCTGCGTAATCTGGTAACCAGGAATCGGACCAATCTGTGGACTTTGCTGGCTGCCGATGTTACCGCCGCTGCCGACGCTCGGAAACTGATCAGCCCGAGTAATTCCGAGTTGCGCCTGCGCCTGAAGCACGCGTGTCGCAGCAATGCGAACGTCGTAGTTGTTTTTGAGAGCCGTCCGGATCAAAGCTTGCAGTTCCTTGTCCTGAAAAACTTCCCACCATTTCTCATCGCCCAAGGAGGGAGATCTTGGCTCGGGCTTGGCGGCGGGAGGCTGCGTCGAGGCAGGAGCCGGCGCGGCTTGTTCGGTTGTCGATCCCCGGTATGTCACGGGGACGTCCGCGGCAGGTCGCTTGTAGTTGGGGCCAACGGTGCAACCCGTAAGCCCGGCCACAGCCATCAACAGAAACAGGAAATGGATGTGCTTCAGGGTTGCGGTCATATGATTAATCTCCAGTTCCGTCCTGCATCGCATAGGCGGGACTAGGCGAAGGCGATCGGTCATGCCTCGAGCGGAAGAACGAAAACCGGTCCAGCACTTTCTCCTGAAATTCCTCAAGGTAGAGGTAAATTGCCGGGGTAACGAATAGTGTTATGAATTGAGAGACGATGAGGCCGCCAACTACCACCAGCCCCAGCGGCCGTCGTGACGATCCGTCAGATCCGTATCCGAGCGCAATCGGAAGCGCACCCAGAAGGGCCGCCATCGTGGTCATCATGATTGGGCGGAAGCGCTCCATGCTGGCATCGTGAATCGCCTGAGTGTCTGGAATTCCCTGCCGCACGCGCTGTTCGGCGAAATCAACGATCATGATTCCGTTCTTTTTCACGATACCCATGAGCATGAACATTCCAATGTAGGCATACAACGAAGCTTCCTCACCGAACAGCCACAGGGTAAGCAGTCCACCCAGCAGAGCTACTGGTAACGAGGACAGAACGGTAATCGGGTGCAAATAACTTTCGTAAAGAATCGCCAAGATCACATACATGACGAATACGGCTACCAGCATTAGCACTGCCAGATCCGATACGGTGTTGCGAAACGTCAGTGCCTCGCCCTGGAGAGCTCCGACAACGCCGGACGGCAAAATCTGTTTCGAGGTTTGTTCCACAAATTGAGTTGCCGGTCCAATGGCGTAGCCCGGTTTCAGATTGAAGAACATGGTGACGCTGGTGAATTGATTAATGTGGTTGACCGCTTGCGGGCCGATGACCGGACGCCAACTGGTGACCGCGTTGAGCGGCACCATACGTTGACCGTCATCGCTTTTGATGTACAGTCGGCCCAGATCCTCAGGCGCAGAACGTTTGTCATCCGCGACTTCGAGAATCACCTGGTATTGGTCGGTTGGCTTCTTGATCAGATAGCTGTAGTTCTGGGAATACGCGTCGTGCAGAAGAGTAAGAATCCGGCTCTCCGAGACTCCGTAAAGCTTCGCCTGCTCGCGCAAAATGTCGACCTGCAGATTCGGAGTGTGATTGTAAAGATCGGAATTCACGAACAGGAACCCTGGGTACTCGTGCATCTTCGCCGTCAACTTGGCAGCCGTGTTGTACACCTCATTGGCGTCGATACCGGAAAGCGCATAGGCGAATTGACCCTGCGCATTCGCAGTCGCACCAGTGCTGATTTCCAGTGCGGGATTCGGCTGCAGAAATGCTACCGTCCCGGGAATCGTGTTCGCGATGGTCCCCATAATCTGCCCTGCCACTTGAGCTATAGGAGGGCGTTGTGACGGATCTTTCAGGAACGCAATCAGAAATGCCTGATTCGATCCCAGGAATTGCGCATTCCCGCTCATAGTGAAGGTGCTCCGTACTGCGGGATTCGCCTTCATGATCTTTTCCGCCTCGGTTTGATAGGCATGCATTTGATCGGGCGAGGATCCTTCCTGCGCCACCAATATGCCGCGAATAAACGAACTGTCGCCGACGGGCAGAAATGATTTCGGAACAACGTAAAACAGGTACGCAGTCCCGGCGAGACAGACTGCCCAAGTCAAAGCCGATATCCAGCGATGGCGGAGAAAGAACCACAGGGATCGTCCGTAAACATCGAGCACGCGATGCTCGAGCGCACCGAACACACGCTCCATCCATGTCTTCTTCGCGCCCGCGCCACGATTGCTGAGCAATCGGGAGGTCATCAACGGGGTGAGGGTAAGCGACACAATTCCGCTGGCAAGAATCGAGATCACAATGGTGAGTGAGAACTCGCGGAAGATGCGACCCATGAGTCCGCTCATGAAAACCAGCGGGATGAATACTGCGGCCAGCGAGAGTGTCATGGCCAGAATGGTGAAACTGATTTCCTTGGCCGAGTTCAGCGAGGCTTCGAACGCATTTTGCCCTCCCTCCATCAGTCGCACCGTGTTTTCGAGAAACACGATGGCGTCGTCCACCAGGAATCCGATAGCGAGAGTGAGCGCCATCAGCGAAAGGTTATCCAGGCTGTACCCCAGTACATCCATGGCAATGAATGTCAGCAACAAAGACAGAGGCAAAGCCACAGCAGGAATTAGAGTGTCGGTAACCCGCCCAAGAAAGACGAAAATGACCATGACCACTAGCACAAACGCGATATAAAGCGTGGCCTGGACGTCTTTTATGCTGCTGACGATGGTTTGGGAGCGGTCATAAGCTGATACCAGGAGAACAGAACTTGGAAGTTGGGACTGGATGGTGGGGAGTAAGTCCCGCACAGACTTGGAAACTTCCACCGCATTCGCACCGGCCCGACGAAAAACCGCGACTACCACGGTCGCTCCGGGTTGCGGATACCCGCGCACCCAAAATCGCATATCGATGCGTTCGTCCTGAACGGTTTGTTTGGCCGTGGCAACATCTTTGAGGTACACGGGGGAGCCGCCACTCTGCCCAACGATCAAGCGGTTGTAGTCGTCCGCGGTGATTAATTGCCCTTGCGGCTGAAGCAGAAAGCTGCGATGCGGCCCGTCAAACTGGCCTGCGCCGGTGTAGGCGGTTCCGTTCTTAATCGCACCTGTCAGATCTTCAAGAGTGATATTGCGGATCGCCATCGCTGAGGGATCGGCTTTGATTCGAACTGCCGATTGCGTCCCGTAGACGGCAATCTGGCTCACTCCGGGCAGAATGCTAAGGCGCTCCCCGACCTGGGTGTTGGCATAATCGTAGAGCTGGCCTTCCGTTTCGGTGTCGCTGACCAGCGCTATGTACTGGATCGGCTGGTCGTTAGGATTCGTCTTGGTAAATGTCGGAGGACTTGGCAGATCAACCGGAAGCTGCCCCTGGGCACGGGTGATGGCGGCCTGCACATCGGTTGCGGCGCCGTCGAGGCTTTTGGAAAGATCAAACTGCAGGACAAAGCTCGAATGCCCCTGGCCGTTGTTGGAAGTCACCAATTCGAGTCCGGGAATCTGCATAAACTGGCGTTCGAGCGGGGTGGCGACGTTGTTCGCCATCGTCTCCGGCGTAGCTCCGGGATAATTTACCTGTACCTGTATGACTGGATAATCAATGGCTGGGAGATCGCTGACCGGCAGCTTGAAATATGCCAACACTCCGAACAAAATAACGGAAACAGTCAAAGCGATCGTCATCACGGGACGACGGATGAAGACTTCAGAAAGGTTCATGACCGGCCTCCGTTCCCACCGCCTGCCTGATGGGACGCATTGGATGATGGAGCAGAAGTACCGGGATCAACCCGCACCTTAGCCCCTGGCCGAACCAGCATTTGCCCGGTGAGCACGATGCGCTCGTTGGCAGTGAGGCCTTCGGTCACAACCACATCATCACCTTGACGCTGCCCCAACTTCACCGGCCGAAGTTCAGCTGTGTCGTCTGCCTTCAGCACGTAGACAAACGGACCTTGCTGGCTGATCTGTGCGGCTTGATTCGGAATCAGCACCGCCCCCTTTTGGGTCGTTAGAACCAGCTTCACGTCCACGAACTGGCCGGGCCAGAAATGATGCTCAGGATTGCTCATCGTCGCACGCAAATTAACAGTGCCGCTGCCGTTCTGCACTGAGTTATCGAGAAATTCGACGCGGCCGGATTTGACCGCGCTATCTGTGTCCGTAGGAAGGCGGACTGCCGCGATCAGCGAACCGCGCGACATCTGTTTTTGAACTTCCGGAAGATCACCCTCCGCGATTGTGAAATTGGTATAGATCGGATCGAGCCGCTGGACCGAAAGCAGGGATGTTGAATTGGCTTGCACGACATTCCCAACATCCACCAAACGTGCGCCAGCCCGGCCATTAATAGGAGAGTGGATATAGCAGTACTCCAGGTTCAGCTTTGCGGTTTCGAGAGCTGCTTCCGCAGCTTCCACTTGGGCCTGGTCGACATCCACGGCATTTTTCTTGGTGTCGTAATCCTGCTTCGAGATCGCTCTTTCTCCGATCACCTGCTCGTCGCGAGCGAACTGAATCTTGGCTAGATCAAGTGCAGCCTTGGTTTGGGCGAGAGTTGCCTGAGCCGAGTCGACCTGCGCCTTATAGGGGCGAGGATCGATAACAAACAGCAACTGGCCCTTGTTCAGGTTCTCGCCGTCCACGAAAAGTCGTTCGACGATACGTCCGCCGACTTGGGGAGTGACTGTCACCGATTCGAAGGCTGCGTTCCTGCCAATTTCATCGAGATACTTGGGGACATCTTGGGCGGCAGCCTTGACCGCAGTCACGAGGGGGGCCGGCATGGCAGGGGCGGCCGCCTGAACATTATTTCGGCTATTGCAGCCGGCTGTTGCCAGCAGAAGGAACACCGCTAGTCCAAAGTCTTCGTATCGGAAATTGGGAACGCTTTTCACCCTCGTGTTCATGGCAGTCCTTAATTCTTGAAGTTAAAGGAATGGTATTGACTTAAGCTGGGTTCACCACGCGTGGAGTGACCAGCAGCTTAAAGACAGAGTACTTTTCATGCGACACTGGCTTTTCTGCACTGATATTCCGCCATAGCTGCCCGTGCGATTCCATTGACCTTCCGATTTGCAGTAAAGCCCTCATTCGGGCGGCCAATACGTCCCGCCGCGCGCAGCCCAAAAGAACTGAGCAATCCTGTTCGGAATATTCCTCAAGAACCGTAACCACGTAAACAAATCTGTCGAACGGTTCCAGTGCAAGAACTGCAGCGATCTCTGCCTGCGGCTCGGCCGCTATCGCCTTGTCGCCGTTATCGACCGAGGCCGAGCGTAAGCGTCCATCCTTACCTGCCGCCCGTGGGTTCATCAGTCGCACGGCATTCTGAATAATGACCCGCCGAGCCCAGGAGCGCGCCCATTCCTTGAAAACCGGATTGCTACCTACCGCGTCCTCCAGGCCAGACACAAAACATTGCTCAGCCTTTTCACGGTCCCCGGTGAGCAGATATGAGAGCAGGTATAGTCTGTTCATATCTTCGTCAAAGATCTGCTGGAAATCAGCGCTGCTCGCATAGAGTGTGGATCTGTTAATGTGCTTTGTTTCCGGCATCTTTCCCTCCGCACTACGGTCTCAGTCTCAACCTGCTATTTGTCTTGGAGCGCCTCGCACTCGTGGCACTTCTCCGCAAGCCGTTTCAACACGTGGCGCGTGAGAACGCCACCACAAGAAAACTTGGCCCCTTGTTTCATCAGATCAAAAATCGTGTCTTCTCCTTCGCGGCTGATAACGGTCAGGCTGCTCAAATCGATTACCAGCGTGCGTCCGTCCAGGTTCAGCTTCGCATTCCTCCAAGTTTGACGAAGCTCATCAACCCACGGATCGCTGAGCTTTCCTTCCACCACCAGCTTGCGTTTAAGCCGCGTGTCGATAATAGAAATCCTGAACATGTTCAATCTCGTACTCGTTTTAGTTAAGGGCAATGCAGGCGCCAAACTCCCTTGTCCGCAAATTGCTGAAACCCTTGATGAAGAAGAAATTGCCGGAGAATTATGTCAAGAAGTGTCAAAGTCAAATTTGACACCTCTCGGAAACTGCTAGTGAACAATGTTGTGCGACCCGACAAACGCGTCTGAGTGACAGTCGTTCAACACAATTGGGATGGAGCGGCTGCGGACCCTCTAACAGAAACCTGATTTCCGCCCACCGAAGGATGTTACGGAACCTATGCGATCATGCGGCCCGGTTCCTGAGGCTGGGATTATTTTCGATCGACACAACGGTAGCTGTGAAGGTCTGATCCTGACTGGTGAAATGAATGGGAGGCTTCGTCGTGTCTCGAAAAAGAGCACGAAGAAACACCAGCATGAAACACATTCCAGCGCCGCAAACACTCGCTAATGCAAATAAATCAACCATGTCAAGAGATAAAGCAGGCCAAATGCCATTATCGGTCGAAGGCTCAACTCGCGGAAAATGGGCAGGAATACATTACGGATGCGTGCGCTCCGCTATCGAGGCTTGACCAGGCGGTCGTGAGATTTTGACAACTGTCAAACCTCATGACACTCTGCGCGGATCAATACCCAACTTTTTCATGCGAGCGATTAAGGTCGTGCGTTTGAGGCCCATGCGAGTGGCGGCTCCGTCGGGTCCCGCCACCCGCCCATTTGTGTCTTTCAAAACCCGAATCATCTCCTCGCGTTCAGTCGCTTCGCGCGTCCCAGCAACTGGAGTGGTCCTGCCGTTGTTGCTCAGTTCACCGATTGGAGCTTGCAGCGCCTTGCCATGCGTCAGGATCACTGAACGTTCGATGAAATTTTCCAACTCGCGAATGTTCCCTGGCCAATGCCAACTCGAGAGTTTTCTCATGGCGGCGGCGGGAATCGTTTCGATTTCCTTATTCATCAGCCGGCCATACTTCTGGGTAAAGTAGCGAACCAGCAGCGGAATATCCTCCGGGCGCTCGCGCAACGGCGGGATGCGAATCGGAAAAACGTTCAAGCGGTAATACAGGTCGCTCCGAAACTCCCGGTTTTCCATCATCTTTTCAAGGTCTCGGTTGGTGGCAGCTACCAAGCGAACGTCAACTTTCTTGGTGCGGTTGCTGCCTAGCCTCTCAAACTCGCGTTCCTGTAAGGCACGCAGCAACTTTGGTTGGATGTCAAGAGGAATGTCGCCAACCTCGTCCAGGAATAGTGAACCTTGGTCTGCCAGCTCGAGCCGGCCAGTTTTCTGTGCAATGGCACCTGTGAACGCACCTCGTTCATGTCCGAAAAGCTCACTCTCGAGCAATCCGGTCGGGATGGCCGCGCAGTTGAGCTTTACAAAGGTCCGGTCTTTACGCCGGCTGCGCTCGTGGATCGCGCGCGCAATTAATTCTTTTCCGGTGCCGGTTTCACCGAGAAGCAGTACCGTGGAGTCGCTGGGGGCCACGGTTTCTACCAGATTCAAGACATGGCGGAGAGCCGAACTCTGCCCCACAATTCCTTCGAAATCCATCTCGCCGCGGATCTCGTCTTCCAGGTAAAGCTTTTCCTGTGCGAGCTTGTCCTTGAGATGGGCAATTTCGCCGTATGCCAGCGCGTTCTCCACCCCGATCGCTACCTGCTGTGCGACTTGCGACAAGAAGATGGTGGCTTCCCGATCAAAAGCATTCTCTTCCCGGCTCGCGAGCGCGAGCACGCCTAGCAAACGGTCACGACTGATGAGGGCCACATCGCAGAATGAATTCATCCCCTCACCGGAGGCTTTGGCATACATCTCGGGAGAAACTTCACTTGGGTCAAGCCGGTTCAAGATCCAGGGCTTTCCGCTGCGAAATGTTCCACCGGGCATCGAGCCCTCAATCGGAATTAGCAACTCTTCTGTAAAGAAACCCTTGCAATCCGGGAAGTCAAGGGCGTGCACGCGCAGGTGTGCGCCGTCTGGCTCGGGGAGCATGATTGCTGCGGCATCACAACGCATGATCCGACGGACACTCGCCGAAATCGTACGCAGCAATTCTCGAAAGTCCAGATTGGAAACAACCTGGTTCGTCAGATCAAGGATCAGTCTCAGACGGTCCTGTGCCTGGCGAGACAAGTAAAAATTCACTGCCGCATCAATCGCTAACGCAATCTGGTCAGCGACTAAAGAAAGAAAACGGACTTCGTCTTGGGGATAGACGTATGGATGCGAGCTTCCGATGCTCAACGCGCCGAGCCGCCGATCACCCCTCGCCAGTGGCAAAACACAGGTTGCGGCAATACCTATTTCATTCAGAAATTCCCCATGCTTGGGAAATCGCTTTTCCTTCCGCCAGTCGGTCGTGATCAGAATCTCTTGAGATTCATGCACCCGTTCCATCGGAGTACCATCCAAGACAAGCTCTTCCAGAGATCGATTCTGCCTGACCCCATTCGCATAGAGCAGATGCCAGGCAATTGTTTTGGTGTCAGACTCAAACCACACAATCTGCAGGTAATCAAAGGGAATGACTTCGAGCAGTGTTTTTACCACCATGTCAGAGGCGCTATCACAATCAGTGCACGTTCCAATGGCATTGGTTGCACGCAACAACGCCTCATAGCGTTGCGTGTACTCCTCTGAGATGATCACTGGAAGAGCGCTCATAGACTTGTTCCACCGCTACATTTGATTATGGACACCTTGACCGCAAGCTCACTCCTAGAACGAGAGCGCCGCACTTTATGAACCTGCTTGATCTGATGTAGTGAACTCGCAGAAAGCTTCTACAAAAATGTCGTAACCCTTCGCCACCTGTCAAAACCGGGTATCGAGCAATTGACAGTCCACCTCTTCGATTCGAAACCGCAACTACATAATCCGCTCTTACTCAAAGATTTCGGCAGAAAGCACACAAGGTACAGCTTTGGCATCCGACATGCCTTGATTCAGCACACACGATCTACTTTGCGAACAAGTGCGGTCGTAAGAATTGTGAACAATTTAAGTTTGGAGGAGTAAGACCGATGCGGCAAGCAGCAGTAATCTTTACAGTTCTTTTCACTCTGTTAACTCTGGGAGCGGCGGCTCAGGAAAGCCGCTCGGAAATCAGTCTGCAAGGCACTGGCTTTTTCACGAATGACAGCAACAGCCAGGGCATCTCGCGGACCACGACAAACACTGGTGGGTTTCTAGTTGGGTACCGCTACCACATCAACCGCTGGCTGTCGGGTGAAGCAAATTACGGATTCGACCGGAATACCCAGAGATATTCTTCGACTGCCGGGTTCTCAAGAGTGCAATCCGACGTGCACGCGGCCACTGCCGATCTGGTTGTAAATCTTCCCTTCTCGGTCCACCGCTTCAATCCCTACGTTCTAGGCGGAGGCGGCAGTTTGATATTTAGCCCAACCGGAAACACGGGTGGCTTCCTGCCCGGTGCCGATACTGAAGCTAGAGGTGCTTTTCTGTACGGTATCGGTGCTAATTACACCTTAACCCGGCGCGTCTCTTTACGTGCGGAGTATAGAGGCTACGTATACAAGGATCCCACTTTGGGGCTCAGGGATCTCGACACCAACAGCTGGACTCACTCGGCGCAACCATCCGCAGGAATTGTTTTCCGGTTTTAAGCGCGCTTGGGGCAGCCAGGGACATTCATTTTGCCCCTGGTTGCCCTGCGATCCAGATCCTCCTCCTTCAAGTCTTTAGCGTAACGATCGAACCTTGGCCTAAGCTCCCGGCCAGAGCGAGTTCACGAAATCCGCTATTCATATGTTGACCGACCTTGCGAGCGATACATTCAAGGAGTCAAAAGCAATATCGGGAGATCGTGAAACAGTTTGAATCGTGCGTCGGTCCATTCGCGTCGGAATAGCGAGGACATAGGAAATGAATGCCAATAGCTCGAGTGTACTGATCACCGGGGCCTCGGGAGGCATCGGCTACGAACTGGCAAAACTTTTTGCCAAAGACCGTCACAACCTGGTGCTGGTGGCTCGCAGTAACGCCAAGCTGGCTCAGGTGGCTGAAGAACTTCAACGCCGATTTGAGATTTCTGTTAAAGCCATCGCACTGGACTTGACCGATCCTGAGGCTCCCCAGAATCTTTTTGAGGGGTTGAAGCGCGATGCCGTTTCGGTGGACATTCTGGTGAACAATGCCGGCTACGGGAAGCTGGGAGAATTCGCCGCGATACCGCTGGAAGAATCTCTTGGTCAAATTCAGCTCAACATTGTCACGCTGACCAGTCTCACCCGGTTATTTCTTGGGCCGATGGTAGAGCGGCGGGCGGGAAAGATCCTGAATGTAGCCTCCACCGCAGGGTTTCAGGCTGGCCCGTTGATGGCGGTTTACTACGCGACAAAAGCGTACGTCATTTCGTTTTCTGAAGCGCTGGCCAACGAACTGGTCGATAAAGGGGTCAGTGTGACCTGCCTGTGCCCGGGCGCGACAGCGACCGACTTTGCCAGCCGCGCGGGAAATGACAAATCGCGACTATTCAAGCAACTTCGTCCCATGGACGCGAAAGCGGTGGCGCTTACGGGCTATCGCGGATTGATCGCGGGCAAGACGCTGGTTATCGCCGGGTTGCGAAACTGGTTGGTAGCTGAGTCGTTGCGGATCAGCCCGCGCAGCTTGGTGACGGCGGTGTCGCGAAAATTGAATGAAGCGAAATAACAGGTTGCTTTCTCCGTTCGCGCACGATCTCGAACAACGACGTCTGGAACGAACTCCTCTTGATTCCTAGGTTTTCACCACCGGAATAGCCCAGCCATCCGACGGGCCGAAGGCGTGGGCTTCCTCGGGACCCCACGTTCCGGGATTGTACGGGAGGATGGGGGTTGCATTGTCGAGAACCGGGTCGACGATCCGCCATGCCTCTTCGACATAATCCTGACGGGCAAAGTGCATTTGATTGCCATGCATCGCATCGTCCAAAAGTTCCTCGTAAGCCTCCATCTCCGCGGGGTCGGACGCGCCGGCGATCATCAATTCGCCCATCTTCCCTTGAAACGTGTCGCCCGACTCCTTCACCATGGCGGCCTCGGCAATCTCGAGATTCGGCGTCACACGAAAACGGAAATAGTTGTTCGGCGGCGGATCCTGAGCGAACAAGGCCGGAGTGGGCCTCAGTTTGACCAGTACCTCCGTCGCGGTGACTGGCAATGATTTTCCTGTCCGAATGTAAAACGGGACGCCCCTCCATCGCCATGAATCGAGGGCCAGACGCAGAGCCACGAAAGTCTCGACCTGCGAATCGGTTTGAACACCGGGTTCGTTGCGATAACCCGCGAACTGCCCTCGAACCACGTTGTCGGCTGTGAGAGTACGAATGCTGCGCAGCACTTTGACCTTCTCGTCGCGCACTCTTTCGATTTCAATGGCGGGAGGCGGCTCCATGGCGATGTTGCAGAGCAGTTGCAACAGGTGATTTTGAACGACGTCGCGGATAGCTCCGGCCTGTTCGTAGAAGCCGCCGCGTCCCTGCACTCCGAAATCTTCCGCCATTGTGATCTGAACGTTCTCGATATACTGCCGGTTCCATATGGGTTCCAGAAAGGAATTGGCAAAACGGAAGAAGAGAACGTTCTGCACCGCGTTTTTTCCCAAGTAATGATCGATGCGGAATATGTCGCTCTCGGCGAATTCGCGATGAAGAGTCTGGTTCAGGTTCTGCGCTGAGGCCAAATCTCTTCCGAACGGTTTCTCAAGCACTACACGCGCACCTGCCGTGGATCCTGAAGCCTTGAGCTGTTTCACCACTTCCCCAAACAGACTGGGAGGAATCGCAAGATAGTGAATGGGATGCTGAGCATTACCCAGCTGCTTTCGGACCTCCTGGAAGGTGGCGGGATCGGAATAGTCTCCGTCGATGTAACGGAGTACATTCATCAGCTTCTTGAAGCCATCGGGATCAAGGCCACCATAGTGCTCGACGCTTTCCCTGGCTCGCTGTTTCAGCTGATCGAGATTCCAGCCTGATTTTGCTACTCCGATGACCGGCATGTCGAGGTGCCCGCGCTTCGCAAGTCGTTGCAGAGCGGGAAATATTTTTTTATGGGCAAGATCGCCTGTGGCTCCAAAAAAGACAAGGGCGTCCGATGCGGTTTCGCTCACGGTTCACCTCGGGGTGCAGGAGAATATAGACGATTTTACGTACATCTGCCGGACGCTGCGCGGCCCGACAGCGGAGGGGGGATGTCCCCAAGGAATAACTGAGAATCAGAAATGACTATTCCCATTCGATAGTTCCCGGAGGTTTTGAAGTTATGTCGTAGACCACGCGGTTCACGCCTTTCACCTCGTTCACGATGCGGCTGGAAATTGTCTTCAGGACCTGATGCGGTAAAGGGACCCAGTCGGCAGTCATGCCGTCTTCCGAGTGCACAGCGCGAACTGCGCAGGTGTAGGCATAGGTTCGCTGGTCGCCCATCACGCCGACCGACATCACCGGAAGGAGAACCGCGAACGACTGCCAGATTTTGGTGTAGAGGCCAGCCCTTTTTATTTCGCTTCCTACGATATCGTCGCATTCGCGCAAGATCGCCAGCCGTTCGGGTGTGACCTCACCCAGGATGCGCACCGCCAGGCCTGGACCGGGGAACGGTTGACGCTGAAGAACCTCTTCTGGCATACCGAGGTCATGACCAATTCTTCGGACCTCGTCTTTAAACAAATCTTTGAGCGGCTCGATGAGTTTGAGTTTCATCTTGTCCGGCAAACCGCCGACGTTGTGATGAGTTTTGATGGTCTGCGAGGGGCCGCGCACGGAGCGCGATTCGATCACATCAGGATAAAGAGTTCCCTGTACCAGCCAATCAACATTTCCTTCCTGCTGCGCGATGCGATTGGCCTGCTCGTCAAATACGGCGATGAATTCATTGCCAATGATTTTGCGTTTCGTTTCAGGATCGGTTACGCCGGACAGCCGGGTAAGAAAACGTTCGGTAGCGTCGACCGCGATCAGGTCAAGTCCGAGATTGTCGCGCAATCCCTGTTGTACCTTCTCAAATTCGTTCTTGCGTAAAACTCCGTTATTGACAAAAACGCAAGTGAGGCGCGAATGACCCTTTTCGTCGCGCATAGCGCGATCGACCAGGGTGGCGGCCACGGCAGAGTCAACGCCGCCAGAAAGAGCGCAGATGGCACGTTCATTACCCACGGTTTGTTTCACGCCGGCGATGGTGGCATCAATGAAGTGCTGTGCCGTCCAGGTTGGCTTGGCGCCGCAGATTTCGAGAGCGAAGTTGCGCAATATGTCCGTGCCGGACTGGGTGTGGTGAACCTCAGGATGAAACTGCACTGCCCACATTTTACGTCCAGGCGCTTCAATGGCCGCAACCGCGCTGGGCGAACTCGCTACCAGGTGGAAGCCAACGGGGAGTTCGACCGCTTCATCGCCGTGAGACATCCAGACTGAAAGCTTTGGGGGAAGTCCTTGAAACAGTCGCGAGCCATTTTTTATTTCGACGTCGGCGTGGCCGTATTCGCGCTTGCTAGCGGCACGCACCTTTCCTCCTAAAGTGTGCACCATGAACTGCAATCCGTAGCAGATGCCAAGGACGGGCACGCCCAGTTGCAGTACGCGCGGATCAGCGGGTGGGGCATCCGCGTCGTAGACCGATGATGGTCCGCCGGAAAGAATGATGCCTACTGGGGAATAGGTGAGAATTTCTTCCAGACTGGCGGTACAAGGAAGTACTACGGAAAAAACATTTTGTTCACGGATGCGGCGCGCGATCAGTTGTGAATACTGCGCACCGAAGTCGAGGACTACGATGGATTGGGTTTCCACGAACGAGTCTCTCAGATTGGCTGGGGAAGTGTAAAGAGGCATTTGAGCGATGCTAGCCCGTCCTCTCCCGGTCTCAGGTTTCGTGTTTTCATTTTCTTGGTTAACTGGCGGGATGAGGCGGTGGGACGAGGCCCGGGATGTCGCTCAGGATATTGTCTTCGTCGAGTGACGGCGAGGTTGAGAGGCGAGTGCTGAGCGCTGGCTGCTGAGGTGTCGATGAAACGCCCTGCGGATTTTCAGCCACAAACACGTAGGCGGTCAGCCGTCCAACGTGAAGCAGATCGGCGACCGCGAAGTAGAGCAACGCCACCAGAATCATTCCTCCCAGGACCATGGCTCCGGGAAGCACTTCCGCAAAAGCCAGGGGAACGGCTGACGCGGAAGATGCGATCACGAACGCAACCGCATGGACGATATCGAAGCACGTGGTTGACGCGACTAAAGCTCCGGGATGGTCGTGGCAGAGATCCGCGGCGGCAGATAGAGCTCCGAATGTTGTCTTTCCGTAACCTATAACGAAAATTGCCGCCAGGGACAAATACCAATTCAGTACGTACCAGGCGAGACCGATGAACATACTAAGCATCCAAAAAATCAGAAAGACACCGCCCGGAGATGGGTCGTTTTTGGGGGATGCAGCGCCTGCCAGAAGACCGGCGCCGGCTAAGCCTAATAGCGCAACGAACAACACGATCGCGCGAAAGAAGTTTAGCCAGAGAAGAGGACTGAAACGCCAGCTTCGGTCTTTCAGGTCATCGCTGCCGCGGAAATGCGCGAAGAGCGTTTTCAGGGTGGCCGCTCTTCCAAAAGAAGCCAGCACGATCCATGCCGCAGTCAGCATAGGCGTAAGTAAGATCAACACAGCGATTACGCGGGGTGCACTTCCCTTGAATATTTTTGAGATCGCCTGCAGAACCAGCGGCGGCTGGCGCGTCTGTAATAGAAAGATTTCTGCCCCGGTAACCGGCAAGGTAGCCAGAAATTCACGAACGGACAGAGCCAGCAGCACAGTCACCGCCAGGCCGAAACTCCATCGCCAGACGATTTCCGCCAACCCCAGAGAAGGCAGCAGGAACAGAGTTTGGAAGGCTTCCAGGGTGGGCGAACATCGCTTCATACTGGGTAGGATAACTCAATTCAACCCTCGGGCCGAGCCCAGCCGACAGGCAACCAAGCAGACGCTACGGGCACTTTCGTAATGGCGATCCTCAACAAGGCTCAAGATATAAGGGCTCAAAGCCGATAGAGTCAGTTGGAAGGTCTGGGCGCGGAATTCTGCGAAGGTGGAGGTTCGTCTTGAAAATAACAGTATTGCTGGTGGAAGACAGCAAGTTTCAAAAACTGGTGAACGAGCGAATGCTCCACAAAGCTGGATACGCGGTACTGAACGCCTCGGACGGCGAAGAAGCTCTCCGGATGGCCCGCGAGAGTGTTCCAGACATCATTTTGCTGGACATGCTGCTCCCAAAGTTAGGCGGGCGCGAAGTGATGCAAGCGCTGCGGGCACACCCACCCACCGCCCGAATTCCAGTGCTTATTTTCAGCGGCCTTTCACAAGCCAATGAACTGAAATTGACGGATGAGGGGGCGGCAGGCTACTTCTCCAAGACACGATTAGCAGACCAGGGGGACAAGGGAGAGAAGGAGTTAATTCAGTTGATCGAAAAACTAGTAAGCAGCGCACGAGAGCGCAGTGCGTCCGTGTCCAAACCGACCGCACTCAAAGCCGCTGCCAATGCCACATAAGTTTTCGCTAGCGTTATGGTTCCGTACAGCAAACTCTTCACCGAACTACGATATTCACCAGTTTTGCTGGAACCACGATCACCTTCACAATCTGCCTTCCATCCAACATCGCATTGATCTTGGGATCGGATAAGGCGCGCTCACGGACTGAGTTGTCCGGCGAGTCCGCTGGCACAACAATGCGGCTGCGCAGTTTGCCATTGATCTGCAGCGGGATTTCAATCTCCTCTTCTTTGGCCAGTGCGGGATCGTATTTCGGCCAGGGTGTCCGGAGCAGACTTCCCGGTTCACCCAGCATTTCCCAAAGTTCGTGAGCCAGGTAAGGGGCGAACGGCGCCAGGAGCAGGGCCAGCGTGCGCTGCGCTTCATTCAGCAAGGATGGCGAGATGCGGCTCTCGCGGGGATTGTCGGCGGCGGCAAGCGACGAGGCGTGCGCCACATGAACCTCTGCTGCGTAAAGGTCGTTGGTTAATTCCATAACAGCGGCGATACAGGTGTTGAAGTGCCAGCGCCCCTGGAAATCGTCGCTCACTCTCTTTATGGTCTGGTGAATTTTCCGTTGCAGGCGACGTGACTCCGGCGACCGAGGCTCCGTCCCAGCACACGAGCCTCCAGTCTGGTGCGCGTTGCGAGCGACGAAGCGGTAGACACGGCTCAGAAAGCGCTGGACACCTTCGACGCCTTCATCCTGCCAATCGAGCTCACGGTCTGGGGCGGTGGCGAACAAGGTATACATGCGAGTGCTGTCGGCGCCGTATCGTCCCACCATGTCATCCGGAGAAACGACGTTGCCGAGACTCTTCGACATCTTCGCACCGCCCTTGATGATCATGCCCTGGGTAAACAGACGCTCGGCGGGTTCGTCATTTTTGACCAGACCCATATCGCGCATGAATTTGGTCCAAAAACGTGAGTAGATCAGGTGCAGGATGGCGTGTTCGATGCCGCCGATGTACTGATCGATCCCGCGATCTCCAAACCAATACCCGGCCTTCTCGTGATCGAATGGTGCTTCGTCATTGCGTGCGTCCGTGTAACGGTAAAAGTACCAGGACGAGTCCACAAACGTATCCATCGTGTCGGTTTCGCGGCGCGCCGGGCCTCCGCACTTTGGACACGTCGCGTTCACGAACTCCGGCACGCGGCTCAAGGGCGATCCGCCGCTCAAGGTGATGTCCACACTTTCCGGCAGAATCACCGGCAAATCTTTTTCCGGGACAGCGACAATTCCGTCCGTTTCGCAATACAGCATGGGGATCGGTGTGCCCCAGTAACGCTGGCGCGAGATTCCCCAATCTTTCAGGCGATAAGTGACAGTGGCTTTGCCAAAGCCATTTTTTTCCGCAGACTCCGACATGCTCTTGATGGCTGACTCGCAATCCATCCCGCTGAACGCTCCAGAATTTACCAGCATGCCTTGATCCGTGGTGAACGGCAGCTTGGGTTCAACGGACGTTTCCTCAGGATCCTGATTCTGCGGCAGAATGACCAGGCGAATCTCGAGCTTGTATTTTTTGGCGAACTCGTAATCACGATCGTCGTGCGCCGGAACGCTCATAATCGCGCCCGTGCCGTAGTCCATCAGAATGTAATTTGCCACCCAGATCGGCACACGTTCACCATTGAACGGGTTTATGGCATAGCGGCCGGTGTTCACGCCGTGTTTCTCGATTTCTCCGATGTCGCCGACCTCCCTCGCCTTGCGTTGCTCTGAGATCAACTGACCGACCGAAGCCCGCAGAAGATCATTGTTCTTGGTCAGGCGAGCGACCAGCGGATGTTGGGGTGCGAGCTGCAGCGAAGTGGCACCATAAATCGTATCGACGCGGGTGGTGAAAACGGTGATGGTCGAATTTGCTACGTCGGTCGCTCCGTCGAGCTTGAAATCAACCAGGGTGCCCTCGCTACGGCCGATCCAGTTGCGCTGCATGGTACGCACTTTTTCAGGCCAGCCCGGAAGACGGTCGAGGTCGCGCAGCAGTTCATCCGCGTAGTTAGTGATTCGCAGAAACCACTGCTCAAGTTCGCGTTGCTCGACCAAGGTGTCTTCGTGACGCCAGCAACGGCCATTTACTACCTGTTCGTTGGCAAGCACGGTGGCGCATTTCGGGCACCAGTTAACGCGGCTGTTTTTCCGATAAGCCAGGTTGTTCTCGAAGAGTTTGATGAAGAACCACTGGTTCCATTTGTAATATTCGGGCAGGCAAGTGGTTACTTCACGAGACCAGTCGTAAGCAAACCCCAGGCGGCCCATCTGCGCCTTCATGGCTGCGATGTTGCGCAACGTCCACTCGCGCGGTGGAGTGTTGTTCTGAATGGCGGCATTCTCCGCAGGCAAGCCGAACGAATCCCATCCCATGGGGTGAAGGACGTTGTAACCATTCATCCACATATAACGGGCCAAGGCGTCACCGATGGAGTAATTGCGCACGTGTCCCATATGCAGCGCGCCCGAGGGGTAAGGCAGCATTTCGAGGACGTAATATTTTGGTTTGGTGGAATGGGGTTCAGCAGCGTACAGGCCCGGGTCCTGCTGCCATCGTTTAAACCATTTGGTTTCGATGTGATGAGCGTCGTAGCGAGCTTCATCCTGGCTCGTATGAGGTACGGCTGTCTGTTCTTCCTTCGGCATAGAGGGGTTCGGGAGTGTTGCTTAAACGGTTATTTTACAACGAGCAGGAATTTGCGATGGGTAGACGGACCGGGGCTTTAAAGTTTTTACGATATCGCGATCAAGGTCTCGTACCGGTCACTCGTGAACCTGATTCGGCCTGTCTCGAGCGAGAAACTCCGTTGCTAAACAGAGGCCTTTCGGGACTCCGCTTGGGGGGCGGGGTGGCGCTGTTTACGCAGTTCGGATTGGAAGGCTTCGGGCGTGAGCCCAGCTTTTGCCCGGAATAGTTCCAGCAGCGGGTCGTCGGTACTGAGTTTGGTCGATGACGGATCAACTGCCTCGGTCACCTCAAGACTTTCGGGCTCTACAAGAATTTCAGGCACCACCCCATTGCTACTGGTTAGGGTGTGGATAAATTTTTGCAGTTGTTCGCGCTGTGGGACGGTTTCCTGGGTGAATTCAACTCCCATGCCGAGATCGGGGTGCATCACCCGTACCACGCCTTCAGCCCGCGATGCGATACCTGCAGCCTGCATGGACAGCATGATGCGAGTGCAAGGGGGAAAGGGCGAAGCAGTTTCGAGGTAGCACCCCCCCAGGCTCAGGTCGGTAAGCTTGGAAGGCGCAGGCGGATCGTCCTCCTCAAATTCTGGAACATGACTCTCCAGCCAGGTATTCAAACGGTCGCGAATCTCGGGTGCAAGATCAACAAAGCGGAGGCCTAATTGTCGGCCAGGATTTTCCCAGGCCACCTGGCCTTTGCACTCGATCATGTCTTCGGCACCCGGTGAAGGTAGCCCGGGTAGAGAAAATTGAATTACGACGGAGCCTAGATTTTTGGGTCGGTGAGCCAACTGGATGGCCAGCCCGCCTTCTCCTATGTCGGTACTTACAGCGCGCAATTGTCCGGCCCCATCGTTAATCTGGATAATGACTGGGGTTTCAATCGGAATTCGCGTGTTACGTCGCCGTTCCCGCTTCATCAGCGCGCGAACCGCCCGAAAGCTGGTCTTGGCGCGTTCAGGGGAAAGCGGTTGATGCAAAACAAAATGGGCGCCCAGCTCGGTATTGGCTGCTGCGGTTTGGCCATCGAGAATCGCGACGGCAACGGCGCGTTTGTTCACTGGAGCGGAGTGTGCACTACGTAAAACGCGCGAGGCGATGCGTGCGTCTGTGCAGTCCACAATAACTGCCTCAAACCTTTTGCGGGTTAGCTTGTGAATAGCAGATTCGGCGTCGGCGGAAACCTCCATGCCGATCTCCAATTCACCTAAAACTCGCCGCAATACGCGTACGACCTTGTCGTCGGCACTAAAAACGAGCGCTAATAGGCTCATAATACCCTTGCATCTACGAAAAAGCCGACAAGCGGGCTAGTTGCGACCGGCGGCTCCGCTCTGCTCGTCCTGATCGTCGTCGAGTAAGTGAGCTACACCGCGGAGTTGCTCGGCAGCGGTCTGCAATGCTTCGATTTGCTTGCCCAACTGCGCTTGTTCAGCCTGCTTTTTGTGTAGTACCTCGTAAATATCTCTCACGCATTTCCCTCCCTCACCGACTCTAGGTTCGTCTTTAACGTGCGTCAATGATCGGTGATTCATGGGGGTTACGCCGGTAACAGACAGAGAAATGACCGTATTATGGTAAGAGGTTCATTTTAAACCATTTATAGTATTATTGTCGGAGACCCATTGATCGCGCTTCCGGACGCGTCGGCGGCGCGACTTTGTTTATCCAGCATTTCGGCAGAAATCTTGTAAACCTTTATTTTTCTTAAGTTTGGTTCGACTCTGTCCTCGCGGATGTTGGATTTCGTTGACCGCCCATGGCAAATGTCGTACAATTGCCCACTTTTAAGGCTCTAGATTCAACTGGCGGTGCCGTTTAGCCGCAGCTAAGCGTTTAAGTATGAATCCCTGGTGCCGATATGAGAATCTAAGTTTTATTATCTGTTTAGTACTGTGTTTATCCCCCTTACGAGGCACAACCTTCATGGCCAAGCGACGTGGAAATCCTAACTGGGGCAAGCCCGAGCCGATTGGACCCATTACCCCAACCATTACTGAATTTGAACAAGTTGTGCGCGAGTACAAGCTCTCCCCGGATCAATATTTGCGTTCGACGCGGTTGCGGGAGTGGGCTCGTCGCAACAAGAATTCGAAGTACATCCCGGAGCCGTTGTTAGAGGCTTGGGGATTTGAAATTGAGTCGACTCTGTAGGACTCACAGGTTGAAACCGAGGGCCGCCCTGATTGGGCGGCCTTTTTGATTTTAGGAGCGTTAGCACTGGTATATGCTAGTTGTGAATAAGGTTTTGACCTTTCACAGGTTCGTCTGGTCGACCTATCAGCGATGTCGACCTATCGGCGATGAAGATACCGGCGGACCAGATCGTAGCGACGGTGGTTGCGACCAGTTTCGCGGCTGGGCTTAATGTCTACGCCACGGTCGCCACTCTGGGGCTGCTCGGGCACTATGATTGGCTGACTCTTCCTCCTGCCCTAGCAATGTTGGGTAGTTGGTGGGTTATTGGTATCAGCACCGCGCTGTTCGGGGTCGAGTTTTTCGCCGACAAAATTCCTGCTTTCGACCTTATCTGGAATGCCTTACATACTTTCATTCGTGTTCCAGTGGCCGCCCTGCTGGCGTATCGCGCCACCGCCACACTCTCGCCGTTGGAGCAACTGGCGGCGACCGCAGCTGGCGCGGCCATTGCATTCGCAGCACATGGCGGTAAGACTGCGGCACGAACGGCGGTCAGTGCGTCTCCGGAGCCCTTTTCCAATGCCGCGTTGAGCTTAGGAGAGGACGGATTCGCGATTTTTCTGACCTGGTTCGCTACCCAGCACCCCTACTCAGCGGCGGCCATTGTCGCAATTCTTCTGGTGATTATCATATTGCTGGCGCGCTGGGTTTTACGTTCGTTGCGGTCGCTTTTTCGAGGTGCGGAGGAAGCGGTCGTGCGGTAAAGGAAGTCAGGACTACCAGCTACGGCTGCTAGCTGAGAGCTGGCACGAGCGGGACGCTCGCCCCTTCATTTGCTAAAATCGGCTCAGCATGATGTCACATTTGCCGTTTACAGATGTTCCTACCGCGATCGAAGAAATCCGTGCCGGCCGGATGGTTGTGGTGGTCGATGACGAAGACCGTGAGAACGAAGGCGACCTGACACTGGCGGCCGAGAAAGTCACCCCGGAAGCTATCAATTTCATGGCGAAATACGGCCGCGGATTGGTCTGTCTGGCAATGACGGAGGAACGCCTGGACCATTTGCGGCTCGGTCCGATGTCGATTGAAAATACCTCGAACTATGGCACGGCATTTTGTGAGGCCATCGATGCTCGGGTGGGCGTGACCACCGGGATCTCGGCTTATGATCGCGCTCGCACCATCAAGGTGGCGATCGATCCAAGCACACGCCCTGCTGACCTGGCGCGACCCGGCCATGTGTTTCCGCTCCGAGCGCGCAAGGGTGGAGTGCTGGTGCGAGCGGGGCAGACCGAAGCTTCCGTGGACCTGGCACGACTCGCGGGGCTGGTTCCTGCGGGGGTAATTTGCGAAATCATGCGGGACGACGGAACCATGGCGCGGGTTCCCGACTTGGTCGAATTCTGCGCGACCCACGAGCTAAAACTTTTAACGGTCGCGGAACTCATTCGCTATCGCATGCAACACGAGCGGCATGTGCATCGCGTAGGGGAGGCGTTGATCGATACTCAGCACGGAGAATTCCGTCTGATCGCATACGAGAGTGAAGTAGATGGCGGCGAGTCTCACATGGCGTTGGTTCGTGGCGATATCGGGGAAGGAGACGAACCGGTCCTGGTGAGGATGCATTCGCATTGCCTCATGGGTGACGTGTTTGGATCGACTGGCTGCGACTGTCACGCCACGCTTAAGGGCTCGATGCAGAGAATCGCCCAGCAGGGCCGGGGTGCGGTTATCTATCTACATCAGACGTCCAAGGGATTTTCGGTCGAGAAGCTGACGGAGCGCACAGCCTTAACCTTTCATCGTGAAAAGAGACTGCCGGCGTTGCCGGAGAGCGAGCGCAAAACACAGCGCGAGGTTGGCATTGGAGCACAGATTCTATCCGACTTGAAACTGCGGCGGATTCGGTTGCTAACCAACCATCCGCGAAAAGTCGCTGGATTGGAAGGGTTTGATATCGAGATTGTGGAGCAAATTCCGGTTCCGCTGCAGAGCGAAATCAAGCCGAGAGCTTAGGGTTCCTGTGACGCGGTAGGTTTGAGTAGGTTTCAACCGCGAAGGTAGCGAAGACTAAAAACAACGCTAACAAAGACTGTTTTACCCGGACTTGTACTGTACCTCTATCCGCTAATTACTTCCTGCATGACAAAAGCTTCCGCGGGATCCGGCAAATCGACGTATATCGCTTTACTGCGTGGGATCAATCTTGGTGGACACCAGCTCGTAAAGATGGATCAACTTCGGAAGACATGTGAGAAGTTGGGATTTCGCAATGTAAAAACCTACATTCAAAGTGGAAACGTCATTTTCCAGGCTCCCGCGGGCGCTACCGCGACTTTGGCAAGACGGATCGAAGCAGAAGTAATGCGCCAATTCGGCTTCCCGGTTCCCGTTGTGGTAAAGACTTCGGATGAGATGGGTGAAGTCATAAAAGGCAATCTGCTGCTCAAAGAGAAAGGCATTGATCTCTCGAAACTGCACGTCACTTTTCTCTCCTGTGGGCCTGAGAAGAGCGCGCTGAAAATGCTGGAAGGTTTTGCGGCCGGTTCAGATCGATTTTGTTGTTCGACGCAGGCAGTTTACCTTCACTGCCCAAATGGCTGTCACCAGACCAAGTTGTCCAATAACGCATTGGGAAAAATGCTGGAGGTCGGAACGACAACGCGAAACTGGAAGACGGTGAATCAGCTTTATCAAATGAGTTTGGAGTAACTTCCGGAGTGGAACGTGAACGCCAGCTGTTCCGGCTAGCTGGGCTTGCGGATTACGATGTCATTGTCGTTGATGAAGAACTGCACCGAGCATTGATCGGAGCCGCAAATCACGGGCAGCAGGCCAGCGAGTTGTTTGCGCGTGATGAGGCCTAGGGTGCCGCAGTCGGGGCATGAGAGTACGGCCCAGTAGGGATCCTCTTTTTCCCCCACCCTACCTGCGTTTTCGAGCACGAAAATCGTACCCGGCTGCATTTGTTCAGGGATCCATTCGTTCAGGACGTTCAGTTCTGCAACCATCTCTCCTCCCGCGGAGCTAAACTTTCCTGCCTACGAAACTTTTCTGGCGGAGCGCGCAGGATGTGTTGTCACTGCGACTGCACTAGCTTTTTTTTCGGCTTTGCGAATGGTGGCGCGCACCTGGCGCACGGTATCGCTGAGACAAATCGTCAGCATCGGCTGAAGGGAATTCTTGAGAATGTCCACCATCTGCCGGGTTGAAGTTTCAAGATAAAGGGTACGACCGTCAGTGAGGAGGTGGTAGTCAGACGATCCACTGACAGTTTCAGCCAGACGTTTGCTGAACTCCCGCTGCAGGAAACGCATTACCTTGCGAACTTTTTGCAGCGAAAAGCCACGACGACGAAGCTCGCAGATGACGGTCACTTCCGTCAAATCTTCAATGGAATACAGCCGTCGGCGGCCTTCCCGGGCAGGCATGACAATGCGGCGTTCGTCCCACCATTGCAGCTGGCGGAGGCTGATACCGGTTAGCGACACTACCTCCTGCGATGTGAAGTGTTTCTGCATTTCAGACAGAAAATGTTTTAAACATTGGGAATATAAAATGTTTGAGACATTTTAGGCGCGAGAGGGCTGGTGTCAACGACCGAGTTGCAGATAGGGGTGACTAGAGGAGTTCCTGCAGGGCACAAGGACTGACGTCACGGCACCCGGCGAGACTCCAGGCTAGCAAAACTTTCCCCCTCCAACGAAGTGGACAATTTCCAGTTGGTCGCCTTCGGACAGGTTGGTTGCGGCCCATTGGTCACGAGGAACGATGTTGCGGTTGAGTTCAACCGCAACGCGGTCCTGTTTCATGCCCAGGCCTTCGATCAATTGGGCGACGGTTGATGACGTGCATTCTTGCTGCTGGCCGTTGATGGTGAGCTTCATGGGTGAATTTCCCGCCGGAGTTTTGCTCCGTTGGACAGCCCGGAGCGATGCCCTCGCGTGGGTTCAGGCTTCTACTCTTCTCAGTTGGAATTTGCGCGTGGCGGTGCGGCCGGAATAGCTGGCTTGCACCAGGACGGATGAATCAGGCAGAGACGACTCGTCCATTTCGAGTTTCATTTCGGCATCGCCCGCCTGATCGGTGACCACCTGAGCGTAAAGGGGCGTGACGTCGGGTCGGGCGAAACGTACGGTGAGGCGTGCTCCCGGAATCGCCGCGCCGCCTTCGGTGACTCGCAAACGCATGGTCAGGTTGCCGCTGGCATGGACAGAGTTGGCATTCGTCCAATGAAGGTCCAGCTCTTTGACAGCCGCCAGGGTTTCCGGGGTTTCGCGCTTATCGAGAACATCGTCCAGGCGACCGTCCCGGATGGCATCGAGCACCATGCGGTGCTGGTCGCGCAGGCCAAGTTCCTTTTGCTGGTCGGTAAAACCACCGGCCAACTTGTCCCCGTACGGAGTCGCGTGTTTCCCGATGCACCGGCCGCGCACAAATATCTGGGTTTGCAGCAGCAACTCGCTTTCGCGGGCCTCGCTTTGCACGTGGTAGACGGTGTCTCCCTGCTTGATGTCTGTGTTAAAACCGAAGATCATGTGCTTCCCTTCACCGGGCCGAAGAAGATCTCGCCTATCGTTTTAATTCATCGAAAAAACAGTATTAAAGCTTCAAGAATTCGGGGTCGGTCCCTTGACACCCCCAAGCACGAAATCTAATCTAGAATGTTTAGGTAACTCTTGGCGCGAATTATATATAGCTCTCCCATGCCCGACAATTATTTCGCTAACTACCTGCCCCTACTGATCCACTTTCTCGTCGCGATGGCGCTGGCCGGGGCCATCGTGACGCTCTCCTACTTTATCGGATACCGCAGGCCTACCCCGGCAAAAATGTCGCCCTACGAGTGTGGCATGACTCCGGTGGGGGACGCGAGAGAACGCTTCTCGGTCAAGTTCTATCTGGTGGCAATGCTCTTCATCCTCTTCGATATTGAAGCTGTGTTTTTGTATCCCTGGGCGGTAATTCTGCGAGATCTGAAGATGTTCGGCTTCTGGGAGATGCTGGTTTATATCGGAATCATGCTGGTGGGATTCTTTTATGTGTGGAAGAAAGGCGCGCTGGACTGGGGCAACCCTTCGGCCCGGCGAGGCGAAGTTTAATGGCGCTCGAACCTGCCATCACTGATCTGGAACAGCTGAAGAGCCACCCTGCCATCGCAAAGCTTATTGCGTGGAACCCGGCTGCGGTGCAAGCGGCGAAATTCGATCGTGACGAGATCAGCATTTATATCGAGCGATCGTTAATCCGCGATGCTTGCGAGTTATTGCGCGACGAGGCGGATTGTCCATTCAATTACCTGGCGGACGTTACCTGCGTGGACTGGTTTCCTTCCGAGCCTCGCTTTGAAGTGATTTATCACCTGCTATCGATTACAAAAAAAGAGCGGGTAAGGTTGAAGGTCAGGCTTGATGGGAGCAGTCCGGCGCTCGATTCGGTAACTCCGGTTTGGCCCGGAGCTAATTATTTCGAGCGCGAGGTTTACGACCTTTTCGGAGTGCGGTTTGCGGGCCACCCCTATCTGCGGCGGCTATTGATGCCTGAGGATTGGGAAGGTTATCCCTTGCGCAAGGATTATCCGGTGGAGGGTTACCGCTAGGTCGACCATGGCTCATCTCTCCCCCACCCCCGCGCTGGAACCTGGTCAGGACCGCACCATGATCCTGAATATGGGTCCGCACCATCCCTCCACCCATGGGGTGCTGCGGCTCATCCTCGAAATTGATGGCGAGAATATTGTTCGCATCATGCCCGACATCGGGTATCTGCACACCGGGATCGAAAAGACCTGCGAGGCCAAGTTTTACCAGCAAGTAGTGCCGCTAACCGACCGCATCGATTACCTGTGTCCGCTAACCAATAATCTTTGTTACGTACTCGCGGTGGAAAAGCTGCTGGGATTGGAGATTCCGCCCAAGGCGCAGTGGATGCGGGTGATGCTGAACGAACTAACGCGCATCAATTCCCACCTGGTGTGGCTGGGAACGCACGCGCTCGACATCGGCGCGATGACAGTTTTTCTGTATTGCTTCCGCGAACGGGAAGATATCCTGCGACTGTTCGAAATGGTGAGCGGCCAGCGAATGATGACGTCGTACTTCCGCATTGGCGGGCTGGCGCTGGAGCCTCCCTTGGGATTTTCTGAGAAAGTGCGCGATTTCGCCAAGCGATTTCCTTCCAAGGTGGATGAGTACGAAAATTTGCTGACGGGAAATCCCATCTGGGGTATGCGCACCAAGGGAGTCGCGCGTATCACCGCCGAAGACGCCATCGCTTTGGGTGCCAGCGGACCAACGTTGCGCGGGAGCGGAGTCGATTTCGATCTGCGGCGCGACATGCCGTATTCCAGTTACGACAAATTCAAGTTCAAAGTGCCGGTGTCGCAGGATGGCGATGTGTTTGCACGTTACGCCTGCCGAGTGGCAGAAATGCGGGAGTCCATCGCGATCGTGCAGCAGGCGGTGGACGGCATGCCGGAGGGAGCGATCAAGGCGGTTGCGCCGAAGGTTGTTTTGCCTGACCGGGAGATGATGAAGACGCAGATGGAAGCGCTCATCTATCATTTTAAAATTATTACGGAAGGCTTCGCCGTTCCCGCTGGCGAGGTTTATCAGGCCGTGGAATCGCCGCGTGGCGAGATGGGGTACTACGTGGTTAGCGACGGAACTGCCAAGCCCTATCGTGTGCACATGCGGGCGGCTTGTCTGGCAAACTTACAGGCGTTACCCAGTATGTGCCAGGGCAGGCTCCTTGCAGATGTGGTGGCGGCGATTGGCAGCATTGATATTGTTTTGGGCGAAATTGACCGGTAGATCGAGCAATCTGGGAATTGAGTAATTGAAATTCCAAAAATTGCGAAATACGCAATCTCACGATGAGATTTTCTGACCAATTCGAGCAGCGCTTTGCGGACATGCTGACCCACTATCCGACGAAGAGGTCGGTGCTGGTACCAACGCTGCTGTACGCGCAGGATGAAGTTGGGTTTCTGAGCGATGAGGTTATTGCAGAACTTGCCGGCCGGCTGGGGTTAACCGACCTCGAAGTGCGGAATGTGATCACCTATTACTCGATGCTGACTACCAAGCCGCGTGGCAAGTTCAATGTTCAAGTGTGCACCAATATCGCATGCATGTTGCGCGGCGGCGAGGAATTGCTGGAGCACTGCGAAAAGAAGCTTGGTATTGGACATAAAGGAACGACGCCCGATGGCATGTTTTCTCTGGAAGAAGTGGAGTGCATCGGGGGGTGCAGCTGGGCACCCGCCGCGCAGGTGAACTATGACTTTCATGAGAACCTGACGGCGGAGAAGATGGATCGGGTACTGGAAGACTATAAGAGAAGGGTGGGGTAGAAAAGTTGAGTAATTGGGAAATTGCTCAATTGCTAGATTTCCCAATTGCTCAATTGCCTGGTTCACTATGGCTGATTTGGTTTCACATCCCGACGAAGTAAGGGTCGTTTCCAAACGATTCGGCATGGGTGCGACCAATCTCGAGCGCTACCTCGAACTTGACGGCTACAAGGCGGTCCAGAAGGCTATATCCATGGGGCCAGAAGCGATTGTCAACGAGGTCAAGAATTCCGGGCTTCGCGGACGTGGTGGCGCCGGATTCAGCACAGGATTGAAGTGGTCGTTTGTTCCCAAACAAGCGCCCAAACCGAAATACGTTTTATGCAACGGAGATGAAAGCGAACCCGGTACCTGCAAAGATCGGCTGATTTTCGAGCACGATCCCCATGCAGTGATTGAAGGCGTGATGATTGCCGGTCTGGCTGTAGGTTCAAAAACCGGATACATCTACGTTCGTGGCGAGTATCGCTATCTTCTGGAGATTGTGCAGAAGGCGATTGCGGACGCTTATGCGCGCGGGTTTCTGGGGAAGAACATCTTTGGCAGCGGCCAGGACTTCGACATCTACTGGCATGGCGGCGCAGGCGCTTATGAGGTTGGAGAGGAGTCAGCGCTGATGGAGTCGCTTGAAGGCAAGCGAGGGATTCCGCGGATTAGGCCTCCCTTCCCGGCCGTTGTTGGATTATGGGGCGGGCCGACAGTAATCAATAATGCTGAAACTCTGGCGAGTGTTCCTCACATTATTCTCGGGGGTGCAGAGTGGTACGCGAATCTCGGGCCGCCGAAGAATGGCGGGACGCGGCTATTCTGTCTCAGCGGACATTTGAAGAAGCCCGGGGTTTACGAATTACCGATGGGATATAACCTGCGAAAAATGATTTACGAGGTTGCGGGCGGAATTTCCAACGGGCGCGCGCTCAAAGCCGTGGTTCCCGGCGGTTCCAGCACGCCGGTGTTGAAGTCCGACGAAATCGATATTGGCATGGACTTTGACAGCGTAGCCAAAGCCGGATCCATGCTTGGGTCGGGCGGCGTGGTGGTCCTCGATGAGACCACCTGCATCGTGAAATTTGCACTACGCACCATGAAGTTTTACCAGCACGAGAGCTGTGGCTGGTGCATCCCCTGCCGCGAGGGCACGGACTGGCTGAAGAAGACGCTGATCCGCTTTCACGCTGGCGGCGGCCTGAAGAAAGACATCGACAACATGTATTACCTGTCGGAGAACATGCTGGGCCGGACATTTTGTCCGTTGGGAGATGCTGCGGCGATGCCGACCATGGCATTCATCAAGAAATTTCGTCAGGAGTTTGAAGATCATCTGGATGGCAAACCGTGTCCGTTCGAGAAGGCGGCGGAGCCAGTCCTGGCGTAGCGCCGGCATCTAGCCGACCCGATGGGCGGGCTCTCCCGCCAGGTTTTTGCTGCGGAGTTTGATGAGAGTTAGCGGAGGGCGGGCCCCTCCGGACAGCCGGCGGGAAGCCGACGCTACAAATTCTATGGCAGACGTAAACATTACGGTGGATGGTAAGAAGGTTGCGGCTCCCGCGGGAACGCTGCTCATCGAAGCCTGCAAAAGTGTTGGCATCGAAGTGCCCTCGTTCTGCTATTACCCGAATCTTTCGCTGCAGGGTGCGTGCCGCATGTGCCTGGTGAAAGTCGAGAAGATGCCCAAGTTGCAGACCGCCTGCACCACTGTCATTGGCGAAGGCATGATCGTCACTACTGACAGCGACGAGATCCGGCAGGCGCGCAAGGGCATGGTGGAACTTCTGCTGGGCAACCACCCGCTGGATTGTCCGGTGTGTGATGCGGGAGGCGAGTGCGAACTGCAGGACATGACGTTTTCATACGGTGCCGCCGAATCCAAGTACATGGAGCCCAAGAATCATAAGGATGAACAGCAGTGGTCTCCGGTGGTGTACTTTGACCGGCCCCGCTGCATCCTTTGCTATCGCTGCGTGCGGGTTTGCGGCGAGGCCATGGACGTATGGGCGCTGGGCGTACAAAATCGCGGCGTGAGTTCCATCATTGCGCCCAATCAGGATGACCACCTCGAGTGTGAAGAATGTGGGATGTGCATCGACATCTGCCCGGTCGGAGCGCTGACTTCAGGCGCATACCGGTATAAGACTCGTCCTTGGGAAATGACGCACGTCGGCACCACCTGCACTCACTGCGCCGACGGTTGCAAGACCACCCTGGGGGTGCGGCGTTCCGAGACAGGGATGGAAATTGTGCGCGGAGACAATCGCGATAAAAGTGGCATTAACGGCGATTTTCTTTGCATCAAGGGACGCTACGCTTTCGATTTCGCTCATCACGAAGATCGTCTTACTCAGCCGCTCATTCGGAAAGATGGACAACTGGTTCCGTCCACGTGGGAAGAGGCGTTTGAGCTGATTGGAAGGCGATTCAAAGAAGCTCGCGAACAGCATGGCGGGCAGTCGATCGCGGTTTTCGGATCAAATCGCACGACCAACGAAGAAAATTATCTGCTGCAGAAGTTCGCACGCGTGGTCTTGCAGACCAATAATATCGACCATCATCGCACCGCTGACTTCCCTGCTTTCGCTGCCGCAGTGGCGGGGAAGCCGGAAGCGACTGCCACCATGCGCGATGTTTTTAACGCTCCGGCAATTCTGTTGATTGGGAATGATCCCACGGAACAGCATCCGCTGTTGGCCTACCAGATTCGCAATAATGTGCGCCTGCACCGCGCGAAGTTGTTCCTGGTGAATTCCAAAGAGATCAAGTTGAAACGTCAGGCAACCCGATTTTTGCAGATACCGGAAGGCTCTGAGGAACAGTTCACGTCGTACCTGAATGGCGATGATTCGTCGGGCGCGGGACTCGAAGGGTCTTCTGACCCGCGCAGTTCCGCAGGCGAGGGCGCCCGCGTCACACTCACTGCATTTCGCGATCAGCTTCGTGGAGAGCAGAATGTGGTGATTATTTTTGGTTCTGGGCTTCGCGGCGGTGCCATCTCTTCACTGATTAAGTTCGGGGGGAGTATTGCCGGAGCGAAATTTATTTGTCTGGGCGACTATTCCAACTCGCGCGGCGCTGCGGACATGGGTTTGTATCCAGACCTGCTTCCTGGGTACCAGCCGGTCAACGGCGATGACGCGGGAAGATTTCGCGAGGAGTGGGGCGAGCTTCCTTTGAACGCAGGATTGACACTGCCGGAGATGGTGGAGAGTGCCCGATCAGGAAAGCTCAAGGCATTTTACGTTGTCGGCGCGAATCCGGTTGGCCGGTTCGAGATCGATCCTTTTGTTTTTTCGCAGAGCTTTGTGGTAGCGCAGGACATGTTCCTCACCGAAACCTCATCCCTGGCCGACGTGGTGCTGCCTGCAGCCAACGCATATGAAAAGTCAGGCACGTTTACCAATACGTCCGGAGATCTTCAATTGGTAAAGAAGGCGGGGGAAGTCAGCGGCAGCAAATCTGATTTCGAAATGATCGTGCGCATCGCCGATGCGATGGGCGCGGACGTCCACAAACTGGTTCCCTTCGGACGCGGCACGGCCGCCGATATGGGGCAATCGCGAGGAGCGCAGTCGGGTGAGGCTGACCGCCACTCGGTGTGGCTTGAGGCTCACGGACTGGAGCCAAAAATGAGTCCGTTCGATCCGATGGCAACTCTTGATGAAATTCAACGGTTGGTGCCAGGTTACGAACTTTCGCGGATGAACCTGCTGGCAGGAAATGATCAGCACACGACCCTGGTGGGAATCTCGCCGGGCGCCGCGCAAAATCCGGAATTGATTTCTCCGGCGAACGATAGCCTTTTCAGCTCCGGAACATTGGGGCGCTATTCCCGTACGTTGAACTCCGTAATGGAGAATCACAATCGTCAGCCGGTGGAATCTGAGGTTGCCGCGGACTGACGCTTTTTCAAGCACATGTTTAGCGAGGGCAAGACGCCCTCGCAACAGCCGGCGAGACACCGGCGCTACTCAGAGACATGAATATCACCGCTTTTGTCATCGTTTCTATCATCAAGACTGTGCTGGCGCTTTTTGTGCTGCTGACGGCGGTGGCTTATACCGTGTGGCTGGAGCGAAAAGTGGTAGGACACATGCAGAACCGCTGGGGACCCACCCGAGTTGGACCCTTCGGATTGCTGCAGCCATTGGCGGATGGGGTGAAGTTCCTTTTCAAAGAAGACTTGACGCCTCCGCACGTTTACAAGCCACTCTATATTGCGGCACCGATGATTGCGGTGGTGTTTGCCTTGACCTCGATCGCGGTGGTCCCGTTCGGCAACTGGGTCAAGATCGATGGCCTACACATCCCGCTGCAGATCACGGACGTCAATATTGGTTTACTCATCATTCTGGGAGTGACCTCGCTGGGCGTGTACGGCGTAGCGTTGGCCGGCTGGTCGTCCAACAGCAAGTATTCCCTGTTAGGCGGTTTACGCGCCAGCGCGCAGATGATCAGTTATGAAATTTCGCTGGGACTGTCGCTGGTGGGGGTTCTGATGCTGGCGGGCAGTCTTAGTCTGCGCGACATTGTGGACGCCCAGAGCGGGCTGTTCTGGGGATTTATTCCCAAGTGGAATATTTTCTATGGGGGACAGTTTGTCGCGTTCTTTATTTATCTGATGTCAGCGTACGCGGAAACCAACCGCATCCCATTCGATTTACCCGAAGCCGAAACCGAACTGGTGGCTGGTTACCACACCGAATATAGCGCCATGAAGTTTGCCATGTTTTTCATGGCTGAATACGCGAACATGATTACAGTGGCCGCGGTGGCTTCGTTGCTGTTTCTTGGCGGATGGCATGGACCGGTGTTCGGACCGCCGCTGGTGCGGGCGCTCCTCCCGGTATTCTGGTTCGCCCTGAGAATTTTCGGGTTTCTCTTTGTGTACATCTGGGTGCGCGGAACCTTGCCACGCTTTCGTTATGACCAGCTGATGGCGTTCGGATGGAAATTCTTACTGCCATTGGCGATTGCGAATCTGGTAATTACCGCTTTCATTGTTGCGATTCGGGCTTAGGTAGCTTTTTCAAGATCAAGTTGTCATTGGCCGGTTCTCAGTTAAATGCTTCATCTCATTTTATTTTTGGCGTTTGGCGCGGTTTGCGTGGCGGGGGCGATAAACCTGCTCGTGCAACGGCATCCCATCAATGGCGCTCTGTCGCTGGTGGCTGTGATGGGTTCGCTGGCCGTGGAATATCTACTGCTGGGAGCTGAGTTTGTCGCGGCGGTGCAGGTCATCGTCTATGCCGGCGCCATCATGGTGCTGTTTGTTTTCGTCATCATGCTTTTGAACGCTGGAGTAGAAGAGCAAACCAAAGGCAGCAGGGTGGCGCTGCTGTTCGGCGTTCCAGGAATGCTGCTGGGAAGCATTCTGATCGGCTGGGTGCTGCTCGCCAAGGGTGGAGATGCGTCGGTCCCCGTGGGAGCAATGCCGGGCGCGCCCAAGGTGATTGGCTGGCTTCTGTTTCACGATTTTCTGCTGCCCTTTGAAGTCACGTCGATTCTGGTTTTGATCGCCATCATGGGAGCTGTGGTGTTAGCCAGTCATCCCGACGCAGATCAGGGAAAGAAGGAAAGCTGATGGTACCCGTTTCGTACTACCTAGTTCTGAGCGGAATCCTGTTTGCCTGCGGTGTCACCGGATTCTTGATTAAGAGAAACATCATCAGCATCTTCATGTCGATCGAACTGATGTTGAATGGCGTGAACCTATCGTTCGTTGCTTTTGCCGCGCAGTGGCATGCGCTTAGCGGTCAGGTATTTGTGTTCTTCGTTATGGTTGTGGCCGCCGCCGAGGCCGCCGTTGGGCTGGCAATCATTATTTCCGTTTACCGCACCCGCGACACCCTAAACGTTGACCAAGTGGACTTGCTCAAATTATGACGCCCGACCTGCATCTCTGGCTGATCCCGGTGCTGCCGCTGATGGGCGCCGTCATCAATGGATTTTTCGGAAAGAAGCTGTCCCGGCAAGCCGTGGCTGGAGTGGCCCTGCTGTTCAGCGGCGCGGCGTTTGTAATGGCGCTGTCAGTGGCATTCCGCTTTGCTTCCCTGGTGATGCCGCACATCGAAACCTTGGCCACATGGATCCGCGCCGGTAATTTCCAGGCGGATTTTGCTTTCTATCTCGACCAACTTTCGCTGGTGATGCTCCTGGTTGTGACCGGCGTCGGCCTCCTCATCCACATTTATTCAGTGGGTTACATGTGGGAAGATGCGGGATTCTACCGCTTCTTCACATATCTAAATTTGTTTATGTTTTTCATGCTCACGCTGGTGTTGGCCAGCAACTACCTGCTGATGTTTATCGGCTGGGAAGGCGTGGGGCTGGCTTCGTACCTTTTAATCGGATTCTGGTTCACCAAGGATTCAGCGGCTTCTGCCGGCAAAAAAGCGTTCATCGTCAATCGCATTGGCGATTTTGGATTTCTCATCGCGCTGTTTCTGTTGATCAAACATTTTGGATCGCTGAATTTCGCGCAACTTGCACAAAGCGTGAAGCCCCTAAGTCCGGAAACTGGCGGGGCCGGACTGCTGACTGCCATCGGTCTCCTGCTGATGGTGGGCGCGGCGGGCAAGTCCGCACAGATTCCACTTTATGTCTGGCTGCCGGACGCGATGGAGGGCCCCACACCGGTCTCCGCGTTGATTCACGCAGCAACGATGGTGACCGCGGGGGTGTACATGGTTTCGCGGTCGCACGTGATTTTCGAGCGTGCGCCGATGGCGATGATGGTTGTCGCGATTGTGGGAACTCTGACCGCTTTGTTTGCCGCAACCATCGGAGTCACACAGACGGATATCAAAAAAGTTCTGGCGTACTCAACCGTTTCGCAGCTTGGTTACATGTTCATCGCTTGCGGAGTGGGCGCATTCTCGGCGGGCATCTTCCACTTGATGACCCACGCGTTTTTCAAGGGACTGCTATTTCTTGCCGCAGGTTCGGTAATCCACGCAGTGAGTGGCGAACAGGACATGCGACAGATGGGCGGATTGCGGACGAAAATTCCGTGGACGTTCTGGACCATGACCGCGGGTACGTTTGCCATTGCCGGGATTCCGCCGTTCGCCGGATTTTTCAGCAAAGACGAAATTTTGTGGCGGGCTTATCAAGCGAGCTGGGTTTACTGGGCGATTGGTTTGTTTACGGCATTCCTCACTTCTTTCTATATGTTTCGGTTGTGGTTTTTGACCTTTTTTGGGAAGTACCGCGGGACGGCGGAAGGTTCGCATGATGAATCTGCGGTCGACCCGCATCATGCCGACACGCAGGCGGGGGTGCCCGCGCCACACGGACAGGGACACGGCGGAATTCACGAAAGTCCTATGGTGATGGTCATTCCCCTGCTGGTGCTTGCGGTGCTGTCGGTTGTTGGCGGTTGGATCGGCATCGGTGGGCGGTTTGAGGAATTTCTACGGCCCGCGTTTTCCGGCAGCCTGGAGGGGTTTAGCCCACAAGAGGTTTATCACGGCCACGACCGCGAACTGCTCTTAATGGTGATCTCTATTGCCGTGGCGGCACTCGGTTTCTTTCTCGCCTGGGTTTTCTACTATCGCAATCCACAATTGCCCAAGCGAGTCGCCGCTAGCCTGGGCGGGTTTTACGGGGCGGTGGTCCACAAGTATTACATCGACGAATTGTATGCGACCTTGTTTGTGAAGCCTCTGGTTGCGGGATCCGCTCTCATCCTCTGGCATGGAATCGATCAGGATGTAATCGACGCTGCGGTCGACAATAGCGCCGACGGTGCGAATGAAGTGTCCGACGTCGTGCGCCATATGCAGTCGGGGAATGTGCGTTCTTACGCGGGTTGGGTGGCCGCCGGCGCGGCCCTGGTGATTGCTTACATGGTCTGGATGGGCACGCGATGAATATGGACAAGTGGAGTCCCATGATCTTGTCGCTGGTAACCTTTATTCCACTGGCAGGTGCGATGTTGCTCACACTATTGCCACGACGTGATCGTGACATCCGGGTATTTTCTCTGGTCGTATCTCTGCTGACTTTTGTTTTGTCTTTGCACTTGCCCGTGCATTTCCATCGCGCACTGGCCGAATTTCAATACCAGATCGATATCCCGTGGATTCCTACCCCCAACATTCACTACCACCTCGGGGTGGACGGGGTCTCCATGTGGCTGGTGGTGTTAACCACATTCCTGACACCGCTATGCGTGCTCATTTCGTGGAATTCGATTCACGAACGGGTAAAAGAATTTTTCATCCTGATGCTGGTTCTGGAAACCGCCATGATCGGGGTTTTCGTTGCGCTCGACCTGTTCGTGTTCTATTTCTTCTGGGAAGCCACATTGATTCCGATGGCGTTGCTGATCGGAATGTACGGACACGGGCGCAAAGTTTATGCCGCAGTTAAGTTCTTCATGTATACCATGATCGCTTCCATGTTCATGCTAGCGGCGATCCTGTGGCTCTATGCCAAGGTCGGAACGTTTGATTTTGTCACCCTACAGAGTGCGATCCGGGCGGGACAGGTGGACAATTTTGCCAGCGCGGCACAATGGCTGTTCCTGGGATTCTTCATCGCATTCGCCGTCAAAGTTCCGCTTTTCCCATTTCATACGTGGCTGCCGGATGCGCACGTGGAAGCGCCCACGGCCGGGTCGGTGCTACTGGCAGGCGTCCTTCTGAAGATGGGCACGTATGGCATGTTGCGCTTCAACCTCGGATTATTTCCGGAACAGGCACGTGCTAACGCCTGGTGGGTGATGATTCTGGCGCTCATCGGAGTTATTTACGGGGCGTTGGTGGCGCTGGTCCAGCCCAACATGAAAAAGCTGATCGCGTATTCATCCATCAGCCACCTGGGCTTTGTGATTCTCGGGATTTTCAGTTTTACGCAGGCTGGTTTGGACGGCGCTACGTTCGTGATGCTGGCGCACGGTGTTTCTACCGGAGGCCTGTTCATGCTGGCGGGCATTCTGTATGAACGCCGTCATACTTACGAAATTGCAGAATTTGGCGGTTTGGCAACTTCCATGCCGGTGTACGCGGCCTTCTTCTTGTTCGTGGTGCTGGCGTCGGTGGGGCTGCCCCTGCTGAACGGGTTTGTCGGAGAATTTCTCGTGCTCAGTGGAGCATTCCAGGCACGCGCGGTTTACGGAATTTTGGGAGCCACCGGGGTGATCTGGAGCGCCGGTTATCTGTTGTGGATGTATCAGCGGGTATTTTTCGGGAAGATCACGCACGCCAGCAATGAGACCTTGCCCGATATGGACCTGCGAGAACGCATTGCCCTGGTACCCGCTGCCATTGCTGCCCTGGTAATGGGAGTTGCGCCGCTGCTTTGGCTGAATGCGATCGATCCGGCCGTACACGCCGCCCTGGTGCCGTTCGAGCAACTGGCGGGCAAGGTGGTCGGCCAGTGAACACTGCTGAACTCACGCGGATCCTTCCCCAGGGGGTTGAATACGTACGCATACTTCCGGAAATCATTCTGTCGTTATTCGGCATGGCGATTATGGTGCTCGATCCGTTAGTCGACCAGCGGGCCAGCCGCAAACTCCTGGGCATTATCGCGTTGGCCGGCTCGGTAGCTGCGGTCCTGGCCACGCTTTACCAGGCGCAATATCCGGGCACAGCTTTCTGGGGCATGGTGAAGGTTGACAGCTTTAGTGTCTTCTTTCACTTTGTGGTTACCGCGATTACCGCGGTCGTCATTCTCACTTCCTACGAATACATGGACGTGCAGAACATTCGGGCAGGAGAATATTACGGGCTGATCCTGTTTGGAGCCGTTGGCATGTGTCTGATGTCATCGGCGGTTGAGCTGGTGCTGATCTTCATCGCACTGGAGATTTCGTCGATTTCCACGTACGTCCTGGCGGGTTTCAGGCGGCGGGCGGCGACCAGCGCAGAATCCTCGCTGAAATATTTTCTCCTGGGTTCGTTTGCTACCGCGTTCTTTTTGTACGGAGTGGCGATGATGTTCGGGGCGACCGGATCAACCAGCATTGCCGTCATCGGGCAGGTTTTGCGGACAAACTCGATTCCGCTATTGGCCTACGCCGGCATCGCGCTGATGTTTGTCGGCTTGGGATTCAAAGTGGCGGCGGCGCCGTTTCACGTTTGGACCCCAGACGTGTACGAAGGCGCTCCGGCACCGGTCGTGGGTTTCATGTCGACTGCGCCGAAAGCGGCAGTTTTCGCCGTCCTGCTGCGGGTGATGTTCGAAGCCAATGCTCCGGGACGGGTCTGGCTGATCTGGGTGGCGGCGGCATTGTCGATGACCCTCGGCAACGTGGGCGCGCTGGTTCAGCAAAATGTCAAACGGCTATTGGCATATTCCTCAATCGCACACGCCGGATACCTGCTGGTCGCATTTGCAGCATTGCCAGCGAACGGAATTCCTGCGGCCATGTTCTATACAGCTTCTTATGCGGCGATGAATGTGGGGGCCTTCGCGGTGGTCGCGCATTTTGCAGGCGCGGGGGAACGCCGGATATCACTGGATGAATACGCAGGCCTGGGGCGTAAGTCGCCGGTTTTAGCTGCCACCTTAACGATTTTTCTACTGTCATTGATCGGAATTCCGACGACCGGCGGCTTCTTCGCCAAGTTTTACGTTTTCAGTGCAGCACTGCAGGCTAATCTTGTGGGACTTACGATGATTGGCGTGCTCAATAGTGCGGTGGGCGCATATTACTATCTGCGCGTCATCGTAATGATGTACATGAGGGAATCGCGGGATGAAGCACCGGTAGCTCCGCTTTCGATCTCCCTGAGTACGGCGTTGGCGATCAGCGTGATTGCAACCATTTATTTGGGCATTCTCCCAGGACAAGTTCTGGAATTTGCATCGCGGTCAGCGACTGAGTTGATGCGCTGATGTTCCCCCCACAAATTTGGTTTGTTCGGAATCGAACGTAACCGGTTACCTTCTCTGGAAAGCCTTACTGGACACCGAAATCACTGAACCTGCGCCTCTTAAATCTTCGCTTAAAATGCGCCGGCGAATTCACAGCCAAGCCATTGACAATCCACCATCCAGCCTTCATTATGATTTTCATCCGAGAATTATTTCCAGCCGGAGGTTGACCAATGTACGAAACTTTCAAGCGAATCTGGTCCGATGACCACGGACAGGACATCGCAGAGTACGCGGTGATGTTAGCTGTAATCCTGGTGCTGGTTGTGGGCACGCTACGACTGGTCGGCTCCAACGCGAACAACGCGTTTTCCAGTGTCGCCAGTTCCATTAATTAGTTCATCGACTCAGCTGTTGATGTGCGCCGGCGTTCCGAGTCGGCTCGTGGGCGTGCCTTCGAATTTGCATCCCCGCTCGCGAGTGCGTGAAACCGGGGCATCTGCTTATCCGACTTTCTTCCTGTCTTGCTCTCCTTGTCCATGAAACTGAAGTTGGTTCGCCAAGTTTCTCCCGCAAGTGACACGACTCTCAGGAATTAGGCGACAAGAGTTGAACGGTGTACACGCGAAAGCGTTCGCCGGGAGGTACAATCTTCGATTCAGCCGAGGAGCACATGATCACATCGTTTCGAGCAAATCGCCTACCGAGAGCAAAGCTGCCATCGAAGTCTGTTTCGCGTCTCGTCGTTTTCCTCCCCGTGGCTCTGATACTCGTAGTTATCGCAGTCTTGATGTGGTCGCCACGCCCTCTCTCTGCGCAGGCACCCACCGACGATGATGCACTGCTCGACGGCTATCGTCACGTTGAAGTAGCGTCTGTATCCGACGCAATCGAAAAGCTTTCGGGCCAGCGCATGTATATGTCTCATCGCATGCGTCCTATTTTTTCTTCCAAGTTTGCCGGAATTGCCCTCACCGTGAAGCTGAAGAAAGAAGAAAATCACGATCCCGGTGCGCTGCAAGGCATGCTGGCGGCGATCGATCAGGGGCAGCGGAATTCGGTCTACGTCATGGTAGTGGAGGATGGGGTTGATATTGCGGGGATGGGAGGACTGATGGGGACCGCGATGGCGGCGCGCAATTTTTCTGGCGCAGTGATCGACGGCGGGGTGCGCGACGTGGCCTACCTCCAAAAGATCGGGTTCCCGGTTTTTGCGATAGGGATTGTACCTTCCACCTCCATAAGTCACTACCGCTTTGCCGGCACCAATGTTCCGGTTGTGTGCGACGGAGTTGCGGTCAACGCCGGGGATTTTATTGTGGCGGACGGTGACGGAGTGGTTGTGGTACCGCGAGTGCGGGCGGCCGAGGTTTTGGCAATCGCTCAGGACCTCGATTTCAAGGAGCATTCTATGTACGGATACATCGAGAAGCTGAAATCGATCGAAGAGGCAGTCAAAAAATTTGGGCGGTTGTAGAGATGGGTTGGCGCGGGACGACGTGCCAAGGTTTCGCCAGCGGTGATGCTGCTTCGGCACGGCAGAAATCGCATGGCGGCGTGAGAGATAAAACCCTCAGTCGTTTGCGGGCATGTTGTTCATGGAACACTTGCGGCCCATGGCGTGCATTGTGCTTAGGTTCCGATCAGTGATTGCATCGATTTGGAGGAGTCAAGTGATGTTGCACAAATGCGCCATCCGGGTTGTACGAGTCTCTTAGGTAGCCTTCAACGGGGCAAGCTATCATCGCGGGGTCTGCCATTAACATCGGAAATCTTCTCCTCCGCTAAGCGCCCACGTAGGCCCCCTGCTTCGCCCGTTGTCCGATCGAGGCTTGGCGGCCCGGTTTCCGAGTCAAGCTGCGCAATCCGCTGAATCGCTGTGTCGGCTGTTTTCAGGTTCCCATTTTCGCCAGCACTTCATTTCGGACCTTCGGTGTCGTGGCGAGGTTGACACGGGTGTGTTTCCCCATACACGCTCGCGCGATGACAAGACAACATAAGCCTAATTTTATCAATTACATATCATTGGTTGCTTAACTGTTACATACCGTTCAAGCCGGGGATTTCAAAACCCGGCTGTTATCGGAGGCAGCTATGGAACTTCTATTCACAATCATTGCGGTCGTGGGCGGCATGTCACTTTCTTTAACCGTGGCACTCGTGGTGGAAGAGCTTATTTTCGGCAAGGTGCTGGGATTGTTTTTCGTCCCGCGGACAGCCGCAGCCAAGCCTGAACAGTAGGGCCGGACCTTTTTCCAAAGGTGGGGGGTCGTTACTCTTAGGGACGGTGCAGTGGGAGCCATGTCCAGTTTGTCCAGTTTAATGGGGGATGGCAAGTGCTATGGAGACCGCGGTTTATAATTCGCCCATCCAAGGCATGCTCAAGGCAATTTCTTTTCGCAGAGTTCATGTTTTCATCCTCCCAATTTTAATCCTGGTAGGTTCCGGCTGGGGGCAGGACTGGAAAGCAGCCGAGGAACAGCTTGCGAAAAAAATTGTGCCGGTGACTGGGCCTGCCACTTTCACACTGACGGTTTCGAACCAGCCGTCTCTGGGCGGGTCAGGGATAGGAAATGTTGACGACATTCGGCACGGGCTGGTGACTCAGCTTGCGGCGTTGGGAGCACATGTTGTCGACTCCGGACAGGCGGACACGGCGGTAAAAGTTTCGCTGTCCGACAATTTGCAGGAGTACGTGTGGGTGGCGGAAATTCATCCATCCGCAAAGACGGGTTCGGCCACTGGCGGAATGATCGTGATGGTCTCTTTGCCGAAGCCGACGACGCGGTTGATCCAGGCCGAGGCCGGAATGGTCATGCACAAGGCATCCCTATGGTCGCAGCAAGACCAGATTCTCGATGTAGCAATCATCGAACGTGACCGCGAGGAACGGCCGGTCCACCTGCTGGTTCTGGATACGCACGGTGTAGCGTTTTACCGGTTGCAAGATGGCGCGTGGAAGTCAGAACAGAATCTGCCAATCACACACTCGCAGCCCTGGCCCCGCGACTTGCGGGGAAGACTGGAACTACAGAAGGATCGCCTTTTTGATGCTTATTTACCTGGCGTTTACTGCCGCAGTACCGCGATGCCCCCCTGGTCAATACACTGTTCGGAGGGTGACGATTCCTGGCCCATCGGTACCAGCATGTTTCGTCTGAATGCGGCTTTTGTTTCTTCAAGAAACTATTTCAGCGGTGCCCTTTTGCCGGGTGTGGGGAAGCAGGCGAGCACAGCACCGTTCTACTCTGCCGCGGCGGTTCCGGGAGCGCAGTCGACGACATGGCTATTCACCGGGATTGACGATCAGATGCACGTCCTCGATGGCGATACTGATCGAATCGAACCAACACTGGAGTGGGGTAGCGATATGGCCTCGGTACACAGCGGCTGCCGTTCGGGATGGCAAGTACTCGCGACCAAGGGCGGGGACGGACCGACGGACACGGTTCGGGCATTTGAATTTCCGGCACCAGGAGGGATCACGCCTGATCCCGAGATTCAGGTTCAGGGACGCATCACCGCTTTATGGAGCGAGTCCGGAGAGGCTGGCGCAATCGCGGTTGTGCATTTCTCAGAGACGGGGGGATATGAAGCTTTCCGCCTTACTCTTACTTGCGGCCGTTAGTACGGGACTATCCGCCCACACCTGGGCCAGCACTAGACCACACTACGGCGGGACATTGCGCGTTGCCGTGCGAAGTGCGCATATGCCGCTTGATCCGGCTGATTCCAGCCAGCCTGATTCGCCGGCTGCGCGCAGTTTGTCGCACCTGATGTTCGATACGCTGGTGATTCTGGACGCGCGAGGACAGCCTCAACCGGCGCTCGCGACGTCGTGGCGAGCTGAGCCAGGTAACCAACGATGGCAATTTAGCATACGGCGCGGCGTGACATATCAGGATGGAACGGTGGTTGGTCCCGATGCCGTTGCTGCGTCGCTGAGAAGAGGCGACCCAACCTGGAAAGTAATGGCAACAAACGATGCGGTGGTGATCGAGTGCAGCCTGCCGACACCCAATCTTCCCGCGGTGCTGGCGTTGACTCGTTATGGGATTGCGAAACGGTCGGCAGGCAAGGTGACCGGGAGCGGCCCCTTCGCCATCAGCAGTTGGGATCCTGATAAGAAACTGAGTTTGAAAGCCAGGGACGATTACTGGGGCGGCCGCGCGTTCCTTGATGCCATCGAGGTTGAGTTCGGCAAAAGCTTTCGGGAGCTGATGATCATGCTCGACCTGGGAAAGGCCGAGGTCGTGGAGGTGCCCCCGGACCAGTTGCGCCTAGCGACAGTTCAAGGACGCCGGGTAGAGAGTTCTGCGCCGGCAGAGCTGATGGCGCTCGTCTTCCGGCACGATCGGAGCACAGCGGACGTCGATGCCGCCCTGGATGAAAAGCTGCGGCGGGCTTTTTCACTGAGTATCGACCGGAATTCGATCAACAATGTTCTATTGCAGGGAGGGAGCGTACCCACCGGCGCGCTCTTACCCGATTGGATGACCGGATATGCATTTGTTTTTCCGACCTCATCTGACATGCTGCAGGCCCAGCTACTTCGCGGCGAAGTGCCTCAGGCGCCAGCGTGGACGCTGGGATACGATGCATCGGATTCTCTCGAGAAAGTTATCGGGGAAAGAATTGCTTTGAATGCCAGCGAGGCCGGTCTGCGTCTTCAGCCAACGAATTCAGGTGTCTCCGACGTGCGGCTGGTGCGTGTTCCGCTGGCTACGACGGATGGACGAATCGCACTAAGCAGTCTCGCTACCAGATTAGAACTGCCTGTGCCGAAATTTAGTGACGACTCGGCGTACAGTCTTTACGTTGCGGAAAACACTCTGTTGCAATCGCAGCGCGCGATTCCACTTTTGTATCTGCGCAACGTAGTGGGACTGAGCCCGCAGGTCAGGGGCTGGGCCGAGGATCCTGATGGCGAGTGGCGACTAGAAAACGTCTGGATTGAGGTAAAGAAGCCTTGAGCTTTGGACGCAAACTCTTATTCGTGTCCGCGCTAACGGTTTTCCTGTCAGTGGGCGCGGTGACGTGGATCGTATCCGCGGTGACGCGTCGTGCATTTGAGCGAGCGAACAACGAGCAGACTTCGGCGCTCATCGCACAATTCCAGCGCGAGTTCCGCCGGCGGGGCGATGAAGTCACACACCGGGTAGAGATGATTGCCGGCGGCGAGACTGCCGCCCGAATGGCGCTGGCGGTGAGCCGGGGTGGACCAGATTACAACGCATTTGTGAACGACGCCCGGACTCTGGCGGAGAGTCAGCAGTTGGATTTTCTGGAGTTTGTCGATCGAGAAGGCACCATTCTCTCGTCGGCACAATGGCCGGCGAAATTTGGTTACAAAGAAACCTCCAGGCCCGCGAGCGTTCCGCCCAAAGATGCATTCCTTCGCCAGGAGGCATTGCCAGAAGGCGCGGCCTTGGGACTTTCCGCCATTCGCGAAGTGGAGATCGGAGACAAGTCTTTGTGGGTGATTGGCGGGCGCAGACTGGACGAGGAATTCATGGCAAGCCTGGAACTTCCGGCGGGAATGCGAGCCATGCTATATCGCAACCTCGCAAAAGGCTTCTCTCCCCAACTTCTTGTTGCCCCACCGGGAAGCGTGCGAGAGCCGAAAAAACTGGCGGCTCTGATCGAGAAAGTGCAAGAACAACCTGAGGAGGCGACGGCGGTGCTGCATTGGTCCAAAGATGCGGTAGACGATGAGAGCGTCCACGCTATTCCCCTGAAGGGTCAGGATCAGCAATTGTTAGGCATTTTGTTGGTGGGGAATACGAGGCGTCCCTATGTCGAGCTCCGAGATCATATTCGCTCCGCAGCATTGCTGGCAGGAAGCATTGGCATTGTGCTGGCGATTCTGTTCAGCGGGTGGGCGGCATCGCGGGTAACGCGGCCAGTGGGACAGCTTGCAGCCGCGGCACAGGAAGTGGCAGCCGGAAACTGGAATGTTCGGGTGCCGGTGAATTCGGCGGATGAACTGGGGGCATTGGCGGAGGCATTCAACCGGATGACTCTGGAAATTGTCCAACAGCGCGAACAACTGGTACAGACCGAACGGGTTGCGGCATGGCGAGAGCTGGCGCGCCGACTGGCACATGAACTGAAAAATCCGCTATTCCCTTTGCAACTTACGGTCGAGAATATGGTACGTGCGCGGGAGCAAAGCCCGGAGCAATTTGACGAAGTCTTTCGCGAAGGTTCGTCAACCATGCTGGCTGAAATTGCGAATCTGAAGGCGATTATTTCTCGCTTCAGCGAATTTTCCAGAATGCCTCAGCCGCAATTCCAAAAGGTTCAAGTGAACGAAATCGTGCAGAACGTTGTGCGCCTGTTACAGGGACAGCTGAACTCGCGGGCGAATGCTCCGATGGAATGCAAGGTCGAGTTAGCGATGAATCTGGAGTGGATCGCAGCAGACCCCGAATTGCTGCATCGCGCGCTATCGAATCTCGCGCTGAATGCCCTGGATGCGATGCCGGAAGCGGGTTTGCTTACACTTCGGACGGCTCAGAACGCGGACCGGGTTATCGTAGAGGTGGCCGACACCGGCGAGGGGTTGACGGCAGAAGAGTCCGAACGACTCTTTACTCCCTATTACACGAACAAGACTCACGGGACAGGATTGGGACTGGCCATCGTGCAATCGGTAATCAGGAGTCACGGAGGGAAAGTCAGCGTGCGCAGCCAGCCGGGCCATGGAACGACGTTCGCCGTCGAACTTCCACGAAATTGGGACAAGCTTGATGTCGGTGAGGGACGGCCGGACGCTCCGGCGGTGAGCACCACGGTCGGATGACGAACCGCATCGGAATCACAATTCCTGAGTGTGGTTAATTTAAGGAGCCACTGGTGATTCATAAAGCCCATCTGCTGATCGTTGACGACGAAGCGAATACACTGGCTTCACTTGCTCGGGCATTTCGTCTTGCCGGACATGAGGCTACGGTCTGCGACAGCGCGGCCAAGGCGCTTGCACTGGCTCGTTCGCAATCCTTCGATTTAATTTTGTCGGACGTCGTCATGCCTGGTAAGGACGGACTCTCTTTGCTCGAGGAATTGAAGTCACAAGGGATCACGACGCCAGCCGTGATGATGTCGGGGCAGGCTCATATCGATATGGCGGTGCGCGCGACCAAGTTGGGCGCTCTGGACTTTCTCGAAAAACCCATTTCCACCGACAAATTGTTGTTGACGGTGAACAATGCTCTCAAGTTGCAACGACTGGAGGCCGAGAACCGCCAACTTAAGCAGCGGCTAGGCAAACACGAAATCGTGTGGGCCGGCGATACCATGAAAAAACTGATGGCCCAGATAGAACGCGTAGCCGCGAGCGAGACTCGGGTCTGCATTCTGGGCGAAACCGGGACGGGAAAAGAATTGATCGCGCGCACTCTGCATGAGCGCAGCCCGAGAGCCTCCGGCCCGTTTGTCACCTTGAATTGCGCGGCGGTTCCAGCGGAACTGATCGAATCGGAGCTGTTTGGTCACGAGAAGGGATCGTTCACGGGAGCGGCGGGTCGCCACATCGGGAAATTTGAGCAAGCAGAGCGGGGCACCATTTTCCTCGACGAAATTGGAGACATGCCAATTGCGATGCAGGCTAAGTTACTAAGAGTGCTGGAAGAAGGAGAAGTGGAAAGAATTGGGTCGGAGAAGACGACCTCGGTGAACGTGCGCGTTCTGGTTGCAACTCACCGTAATCTGGAAGGCCTGGTGAAGCAAGGAAAATTCCGGCAAGATCTTTTCCACCGAATTTACGTGTTTCCGGTTTTTCTTCCCCCCCTGCGCGAGCGGAAAGAGGACATTCCGGCGCTGGTGATGCATTTCGCCGAACAGGTTAGTGCCCAGAATAATTGGAAGCCTGTTCTATTTGAAGCGCAGGCGATTGCAGAGCTGCAAAAATTTCCATGGGCAGGCAACATTCGTGAATTAAGGAATGCGGTGGAGAGACTGATGCTGCTCGCAAATGACGGTACAGTAACCCCCCAAACCGTAGAGTTTGGGTTACGCCCAACCGACGCGGGACCGTTGGCGGGAGAGTCGTCCGGCACACTGTCGGAACGCATACAGCGTTTTGAGCGCGAAGTCATTCTCGCCGAGTTAAAGAAAAATCAGCGTCACATTACCAACACAGCGAAGGCGCTGGGCCTGGAGCGGAGTCACCTGTACAAGAAGGCGGAACAGCTCGGCATCGATCTGCAAGCGCTTCGTAGTGACCCATCGGAAGCAAATGTGCCGGAGAAAATACAGTAGAGACTGTATTGGTGGAAGCAAACGAGAGGTGTAGCGTCGCGGAAAGCAGGGAGGAATGGGTCGGGAATTGTGGTGTTTCTAGTCTCTCCTGAAGTTGGCACCGATGCTCGCACACTGCGTAAATCCCGACTGCTGTGCACCTTTGGAATCATTTCCTGAAGGACGGCTTTACCAGTTCGAAATTGTGTCCATCTCCGTCGCCGCAAGTGACTCTGCTCTCGCTGCCTTCGACGAAAAGCCGGAACGACAAGCGGTTCATTACTGGCTTTGCGGGCGATGCGCGGCCAATCTAAACCTCCGACTGGAGCCGCTGCAGGGACTGCAAGTGGTTCCCCTGACAAAAATGGAGGAATCTGCCATTGCGATGGACGAAGGAACTGAGGGTCGTGCCTTCGCGCGCGGTCATTCTTGTTGAATTCCAAAATTGCGAATATTTTTCGAGCGCAAATTTCGCCCGTCGAGTCCAGGGGAAGCAGTAAGATTTACATTGCAATAAGTTTTCCACAGGCTCTAAGACGTTGGGTCTAAGGCATAAGGGCGGTTTGGCAACAATGATGCATCACACAAGCATTACGGGCGCAGGAGAGTAGGCAAGTCTGAATCCGCCGCTTTTGTCTCCGGGAGGTAGGTAGATGAGTTTTCGAATCTTTATAGCGGACGATCATGAAGTAGTGCGCAAGGGATTAGCTGCCCTTCTTCAAGCCGAAGCGGGGTACGAGATTTGCGGCGAGGCCTCAGACGGACGCGCCGCTATGGAAAAAATCCGTGAGCTGAAACCGGATGTCAGCATCCTCGATATTGGAATGCCAGGTTTGAACGGTTTGGAAGCGACTCGGCAGATTATCAAGGACGATCCACGGGCCAAGGTTTTAATTTTGACACTTCACGATTCTGATCAGGTGGTGCGCGAAGTATTGAACGCAGGGGCGCGCGGATTTCTTCTGAAATCCGATGCTGCGCGTGACCTGGTAGTGGCTGTAGAAGCTTTGCGCCGCGACAAGACTTATTTCACCTCAAAAGTTGCCGCCATGGTGCTTGAGGGATATTTGAAAGGCGGAACACATTCAGTACCCGTTTCGGTTGGACGAGACCGGCTCACTCCTCGCGAGCGCGAAGTGGTCCAACTGCTTGCGGAAGGCAAGAGTACGAAAGAAGTTGCGGTGGCGCTTGGATTGAGCGTGAAGACAGCTGAAACCCATCGATCGAACATTATGCGCAAGCTGCAACTACATTCGGTAAGCGATCTGGTCATGTACGCGGTGAGAAACAATATCGTGCATGTCATCCAGCCGACGCTGGAATAGCATGCCATCACTAAGCTGAATTCCAACCGTCATGTTGAGCGAGCGTCCAAGTAGACGCTCATTTTATTTTACGGTAACCATCACATTCCAGCGGGATGGCCTCTCGGCACCGGGTTCCTTAAGTAGAGTTTTGAGCTAATTTGATCCGGTACAGCAAGTTACCCAAACCACTACAGGGTGCACCGGATAGACCCTTAACCCACCATCCCCTAAGCTTGCTTGCGTCAACAAGATGCAGTGTGGCCCCGTCAGGCCAGGAGGATGAACGGTGATGAACCAGAGCATTTCCAGCAAAGAGGCGACAGCGAGCAGCATAGCGAACGCGGGCGGAACTGGCCGGAACGATACTGATCTGGAGCTGGTCAAGCGCGCGCAACAGGGCGATGCCGAAGCTTTTGCCGCCTTGTTTCATGCTCACAAGGCGCGGGTGTATTCGATTTGCGTGCGTATGACCAACAACACTGCGCAGGCCGAAGATCTGACGCAGGACGCATTCTTGCAGGTATTTCGCAAACTTTCGACATTCAAGGGAAATTCGGCACTCTCAACCTGGCTGTATCGAATTGCGGTGAATACGGTCCTGATGCACTTCCGGAAGAAAGCGCTGAAACAGGTTTCGCTGGACGAGCCTTCGAGCAACGACGTGAAACAGGTTCGTCGCGAATACGGAAGCAAGGACGGACGGCTCTCGGGTTCGGTCGACCGGATCGCATTAACGCGGGCTATCCGGGATCTGCCGGCAGGTTACAGAAAAATTTTCTTGCTGCACGAAGTGGAAGGCTACGAACACCAGGAGATTGCAAAGTTGCTGGATTGTTCAGTTGGAAATTCAAAATCGCAACTCCACAAAGCGAAGTTGCGCATTCGTGAATTCCTAAGCCAGCCCGGCGTGACCGATGTGCGAGTGGAGGTACAGAAAGCAGCATCGGAAAACGGTGCCGCTAATTCTGAGCGCAGCATCACCCGTCCTGCATTTGGCTTTGGTAAAACCGCTTCCGCCCTCAGTTAGTTTCATCCCCGCCCGATGGGCCAGCAGATTATCGCTGGCCCCACTTCAATTTAGTCCGCAGCACATCAAAGAACGTTCCCGGGGTCCGCAACAACTTCACCTGGTGCTGAGATTTGCGGCAACGGACGAGATCACCGTCAAACACTGGCATCCCGATCTGGCCATCGATGCTTAAATACGCTTCGTCCTCGCCGGTCTTCACGACAATGTCTATTTGTGAAGTGTCCTTCACCACCAGGGGACGGTGGGTGAGAGAGTGCTCTGAGACCGGCGTCACAACAAACGCATCCACGGAGGGCATCAGGATGGGACCGCCGGCAGCCAGAGAGTATGCCGTAGAACCGGTGGCGGTCGATATGATCAAACTATCGGCTTGATAACTGGAGACGAAGACACCGTCGATCGATACGTCGCAATGGTTCAAACGAGCGATGGTTCCCTTCCCCACCACGACATCGTTCAGCCCGTCGTAGGAGCCCACGCAGACGTCCTTGCGAAAAACATCACAGTGCACCATGGACCGCGCTTCCACCATGCAGCAACTCTGTTCAATGCTCTCGAGGGTGGGGTACAAGTCATCCAGTGGAACTTCCGTCAGAAAGCCGAGCGAGCCCAAGTTAACGCCAAGAACCGGAATTCCTGCCTGAGCAACCGAACGGGCCGCGGACAAAAGCGTGCCGTCTCCGCCCAGCACGAGTACGAAATTTAAGGGACGCGAGGCCATCTGATCACGAGGTAGAACTTCGAGACCGGGCGCGTGAGCAGCGGTTTCCGGATCGACCACGACCTGGTAATGATGATCACGAAACCAGGCAAGTAACTCTGGCACGATGCCAGCCAGTTCGGCCTTGCCGGGTTTGGAGATGATGGCAGCGGACTTGGTTTTTACCATGATGAAAGAGGAATTGTACAGAAATAGATGGCTAGCCGGTCGGTTGTTGGACACCTGTCGTTGTTGCGGCCAACCATCAACGACGAATGATCAGCCCGCGCGTGCCAACCTGGAGGCATAGTGGCGGTTTCCTAGATTTCTGCGTACATTAAGAACTCCCGGTTACCTTCGCCTCCCAGAATTGGAGACTCGATATCTTCGACCCGCTCGCAACCTTGGGCGATGAGTGCTTCCCGTACCTTATCGACGGCTGCGCGCTGCACAGCGGGATCACGAATGATACCCCCTTTCCCCACCTGCTGGCGTCCGGCTTCAAACTGCGGTTTTATCAGAACAATGATCTGCAATTTTGTAGCCTCGGCAACCCTATCGGAGCGGGCTGCCGCGATGACCGCTGGCAGAACCAGAGTAGCGGAGATAAAAGAAACGTCCATGACTACCAGCGCAACCGGTTCTCCGACCTGCTCGCGCGTCAGATAACGCGCATTGGTTTTCTCAAGCAAGCGCACTCGGGCGTCCTGGCGGAGACGGAAATCGATCTGTCCATGTCCTGTGTCGACCGCAATCACACGATTGGCTCCCCGTTGCAGAAGGCAATCCGTGAAGCCGCCGGTTGAAGTTCCCACATCAAGGCAAACTCTATCCGCAACATCAATGTTCCAGTAGTCGAGAGCTTTTTCGAGCTTAAGACCGCCGCGGCTGACGTATTTTAGATTTTCGCCGAGCAGCCGGATATCAGCGGATTGATCGATACCCGCGCCGGCCTTCTCGATTTTTTGTCCGTCGACGAGTACTTTGCCGGCGAGAATCATCGCCTGCGCTCGTTCGCGAGAGGCGGTGAGGCGGCGTTCGAGCAGAAGCTTGTCGAGGCGGACTTTCAAATCGCGGCTCCTGGGTGTGTGTCCGCACCCCACTCGGTGCAAGATGTTAAATGCATTCTTAACAAACAACTTATCAGTGAAGTTTCCGAGTTTCCCACAGAATTTTGCACGGTGATGTTGAAAAGTATTTTTGGTCGAGGGAAGCGAGGACGAAGGCAAAGTCACTCAGGATTGTGAAACGACCCAGCAAAACTGCGCAGAGCAAGAGGCCCTCCGGACAATCGACTGCAGACTGCTAGCAGGATTAGCCTGCGACTTCTTCCAGAAGTTTCTGGTCGATATCGAAGTTGGAATGAACGTTCTGAACGTCGTCCTGATCTTCGAGAGCTTCCATCAGGCGAATCATCTGGCTCGCTGCAGGACCTTCGAGCTTAATATAATTTTGCGGGATCATCGCGACACTGGAAGAAGTCGGTTCGATACCGGCTTTCTTGACTGCTTCAAGCACTGCTTCGTAAACAGACGGTTCGCAAAGCACTTCCCAGGTATCGCCGTCGTCGCGCAAATCTTCTGCACCGGCCTCAAGAACTATGCCCATCAAGTCATCTTCTTTTGCCGAAGACTTTGGCACCACGATGTCGCCCTTCTTGTGAAACATCCAGGAGACTGCGCCGGCTTCGGCCATGTTGCCGCCGTTTTTGCCGAACGCGTGCCGGATTTCGCTGACAGTGCGATTGCGATTGTCGGTATTAATATCGAGAAGGACTGCGACTCCGCCCGGGCCGTAGCCCTCCAGCGAAAATTCTTCATAGGTAGCACCGGGAAGTTCGCCGGTGCCACGCTGGATAGCACGCTTGATGTTGTCCGCCGGCATGTTTTCGGCCTTGGCGGCTGCGATTGCGCCGCGGAGACGCGGATTGGTGTCAGGATCTCCGCCATTTTTGGCGGCGATAGAAATTTCTTTAATGAGCCGGGTGAAAATCTTGCCCCGCTTGGCGTCGAGGGCACCCTTTTTATGCTTGATTGTGGCCCATTTTGAGTGGCCGGACATGGAAATACCTCGTATTCAATAATTTTTAATGGCGCGGAACTTGACCGTCGAGGAGATCAACGGATTGCCTCAAATGAACACCGGCGAACAAAAATTATAGCATGGGACCATGGAGACGGGCCTGTCGCGCCTTATAAGCGTACAAGACCGCAAGCAGGGGCGGAGCCAATAAGACACCCCAGAATGGAATGATCATGCCCAACACGATGGGCGAGAGAATCGAAGCCCAGACAGGCACTTTGGCCGTCCGTTTCATGATGTAAGGCTGAAGAAGAAAACCGTCCACAATCGCAATTACGGCATAAAGCATCAGGGTGTACAGAGGATGTTCCCAGTCCCCAAATTTGAACATCGCTGTAAGAGCAGGACCGATAACGCCCAGTACGGCGCCGATCTGGGGCACAAACTGAAAGACAGCACCTAGAAGGGCGCAAAGCGGAGCTGCCGGCACCTGAATGATGTAAAGTCCGATGAGCCAGAGAAGGCCAACTGCGAGCGAGTCTGCAAGCTGGGCAATGAACCAGTTTTTGAGGGCTCCGCCGGTAAGTCGAAAGTGTTCGCCAATGTTCACAGTTATAAGATGCGCGCGGAGCAACGGCTGATGGACGGCCGCTGACACTGCGAATGTCACGATCCCGTAAACCCGGCCTCAAGATATTCGTCCATACTCTTAGCACTGAATCCTGCTAAAGAGAAGCCGTGTGGATACGATTCTAGCGACATCTTTAAGCGCGCAGCTGACGGAGAAGGCGGAGGAGATCTCTGCAGAGAGATTTGACGAAATCATGCGTCGGCATCAGCGGCGTGTTTATCGAGTCATTTTCCTGCTCGTACGCGACCGGGATATAGCCGACACCCTCACCCAGGAGTGCTTCCTGCGTGCGTATGTGAAGCGAAGTACTTTTCGAGGGGAGTGCCGGGTCGAAACCTGGTTGCTGCGGATCGCGGTGAACCTGGTGCGGGATCACGCTAAAAGCCGCAGGACTTCGTTTTGGAAAAAACTGGTTGGATTGGAAGAAAAGGAAGAGAAAACCCATGAGCCGCGACAATTCCCGGCACTCGAACCTTCAGCGGAACGGAGGCTGTTAGCGCGAGAGGAGTTGGAGGGGGTGTGGAATGCCTTGTCCTGCCTTTCATCACAACAGCGTGCCATTTTCTTTCTTCGCTACGAGGAGGAGATGTCCTTGGCGCAAATCGCCGGAGTGCTCGACGTCAAGGTAGGTTCGGTGAAGTCACAATTGGCGCGGGTTACCGAGAAGCTCAGAGAGATGCGCGAATCAAGGAGGGCCTAATGCAAAAAGACGAGAACATAATCGAGAATGATCAGCAAGGTCTACACGAAGCGCTCGAGGGCCTGCCAGGCTGGGCTCACGAACTAACCGAGCGTGACGAGAAGTTTTGGCTGGAACAGAGAAGTTCCATATGGTCGAGAATCTCGGCGGTCGAGAATCAGCGTGCGCAGCGCGCGCCGATTCTGGCGTTTGCGCTGACGGCGGCGATCATGGCGATGTGCGGATGGCTGCTGGAGCGCCCCTTGATTGTCCCGCCACCGAGCGCGGTTTACACAGATCCCGACCATGAACTGCTCCTGGAAGTAGAGCGGATGGTTCAAATCGATGGACCATTGGCGCTTGAGCCTGCCGGCCTGCTTGCGGCGGAAATGGTCCAGGATCTGCCAGCCAGGAATTACCCAGTTCGCAAAAAGGAGGCCAGTGATGAAAACTAGATCTCTAACCGCGTTCGTGTTGTTGCTTTCTCCGTTGCTGCTAGTTGGGCAAGATCATCAACCTGAATCGGGCAGCTCGATCTCTGTGACCACCCGGACCAAAGGAGGCATGCTTTTTCACACTGAATACCGGGGCGAATTAGGAAAATGGTGGCAGAATTCGGACATTGCGAAGAAATTGCAACTAAGCGACGACCAAATCGGCCAACTCGACCAAAGATTTTATGATCATAAGGTCAAACTTATTGATTATGGCGCGGAAATGGAAAAGCAAGATTTGAAGTTGCAGACGTTGCTGGATGCCGACGTCCCGAACGAAGGTCAGGTGGAATCGCAAGTCGACCAGGTTCTAACGGCGCGCGGACAACTGGAACGGGAATACACGTTGATGAACCTGGATCTCCGCAAAGTGCTCTCGCTCGATCAGTGGCGACAGCTGAAATCGATTCGCGGGCAGAATGCGGGATTTGGCGACAAGGTTTTCTTCCGCAAAGTCCTACCTCCCGGCGCAGGCCCTTCGACCGTTCCTTTGCCGCCGAGAGCTCTTCCTATGCTTCCCCCGGCGCCGCCCGGGACAGACGAAATGTATTGAGCGTCGACCACGACGTTACTCCCGCCGTTCGCCGGCTTCCCGGAGCGAACGGCTTTTTTGCGGACTAAACTCCCGTGTTAAACTGCCGGTACACCCATTATTTGAGGGAACCGCGATGAAATTCGGGGTCATCATTTTTCCGGGCTCCAATTGTGATCACGACGCGTATTGGACGGTTCAGAATGTGGCCCACCAACCAGTTACGTTCCTCTGGCATGAGTCTCACGATCTCGAACACTGCGATGCGGTAATCGTGCCTGGTGGGTTCGCCTACGGTGATTATCTACGTACCGGCGCGATTGCAAAATTTTCTCCGGTAATGGAAGCAGTGCGAAAGTTCGCCAGCGGAGGCGGATTGGTGCTGGGGATTTGTAATGGATTCCAGATTTTGTGCGAGTCAGGACTGCTCCCCGGCGCCCTGATGCGGAATGTGGGACTGAAATATGTCTGCAAGCCTGTGCAACTCCGAGTGGAAAATGCGGAAACTCCATTTACTAATGGCTGCCGTCAAGGCGAAGTACTGACCATTCCCATTGGGCACATGGAAGGCAACTATTTCTGCGATGATGCAACTCTCACGGAGTTAAGAAGCAACCAACAAATTGTGTTTCGTTACTGTAGTCCCGCTGGTGAAATCACGGCTGCCGCCAACCCCAACGGATCGCTAGAGAATATCGCTGGAATCTGCAGTCCGGGGCGTAACGTGCTGGGAATGATGCCTCATCCGGAACGATCGAGTGAAACCGAGTTAGGTGGGACCGACGGGTTTAAGGTCTTCGAATCCATGGTCGGAGCCATGGCGGTGAAATAGTCAAATATCTTTTTCAAGCTTGCCCTACATCTTGCATCTGACCATTGAGGATTTTGACACTGAGACGCGGTAGTGTTGCAGGTGTGTTGAGGAGACCCCATAAAGACCCCATGAAAGATTCCCAACCTGCCATTCCTGTGGCTCCGGCGAGAGATCATTCCCTAAGCAAAAATGTCGTGGTTAAGGCAACGCTTGTTGTGCTCCTTCTCCTTCCCTTCTGCGGGATGGAGCCGGTTACGGCGCAGGAGATGCCGAGAGTACAGGTATTTGGCGGCTACTCTTACACGCGATTTGATAGCCCATCCTTCGGTTTTATCAATAAGTCCAACCTGAATGGATACAACTTTGCTCCGGCCTATAACCTGCTTTACGGATTTGGTGTGGTGGCAGAGTTGAGCGGGCAATATAACTCGACGCTGAATCTTCGCGACTTGGCGGTGGGGCCACAGTTTCTCTATCCCAGAGGGAAGTCAACATTTTTCGCGCACTTTATGGTCGGCGATGCCCGCACTCTGGTACAGATCGCAAACACAGAAGGCGATACGGCACGGGCGGTGATCGTTGGAGGCGGAATGGATCGGGAAATCTCACGACGCTTCGCACTTCGACTGTTTCAGGTCGACTACGTACACACCTCGTTGTTCAAAGACACGCAAAACAATTTTAGAGTTTCGACGGGGCTGGTGTATTGCTGGGGAACGATCAAGCAGAAGGGGCACAGGGCTCCCACGCAAAATCCCTGATCGGCCACGATGTGCCTGCAGATGTGGAAGGGACTAATGAGATTGACTCGACGGGTGAGCTTGCTGAGCGTCATCTTGGCGATCGCTTCGACGTTGCTTTGGCTGGCCGCTTGCGGAGGCAGCGGGAGCAGCAGCGGAGGCGGTGGGTCAACCGGACGCAACGCTTTCCTCGCTGTGCCCGAAGCCAACGCTGTCGCCGCCTATCGCGTCGATCCCTCTTCGGGTAGCTTCAAGTCCGTTTTGGGATCGCCATTCACTGGCGGAAATTCACCAATTTCTGTGGTGGTTCATCCTTCAGGAAAATTTGTTTATTCGGCCAATCAGACCGGCAACGACATTTCATTGTTCGATGTCGATAGCAATACGGGTGAATTGAAGGAAGTGATGCCACGGACTCCGGCGGGGCTGAATCCGACAGCCATGATCATAGACTCCGGAGGCGATCTCATATTTGTTGCCAATGAAACTTCGAACAATGTTTCGGTTTTTTCGGTTAGCGCCAGCGATGGCACGTTGACCGAAATACCAGGTTCCCCGTTTCCCGCCGGCGCCAAACCGGTCGCATTGGCCTTGTCTCCTTCCGGACAGTTTCTTTATGTGGGAAGTGGAAACCTGGCACTGGTTTTCGGTTTTACTGTGACTTCAGGCACTGGAAGTTTGGCGACCATTCCAGGGTCGCCCTTCACAGTCGGGAGCGCGCCGTTTGCGATGGTTGTCGATCCTTCGGGACACTTTCTTTATGCCGCGAATTTCGGTATCGACACAGTTTCGGGAATGAGCATTAACAGTACGACGGGCGCGCTCACACTTACGTCAGGTTCGCCGTTCGCCACAGGTAAGAACCCGATCTCTCTGGCGATTCATCCCTCGGGAAAATATCTCTATGTCGCCAATCTGGGGGACAACACCATCTCCGCATATACCCTCGACTCGACCACCGGCGTAGCCACTGCGTTGGTGAAGTCACCATTCACCTCAGGAACGGGACCGGTATTTTTGACCGTCGATCCCGGGGGGAATTTTGTTTACGTGTGCAATCAGACGGCCAAAACCATCTCCCAGTTCGCCATCAATCAGGATACCGGCGGAATTCCCAGTAGTACGACTACGACGTCAACCAGTGTTTCGCCGGGGGAGCTGGTGTTCGCAAAGTAAGCTTGCTTCGTTGCTGAAGAAAAGGCAAAACAAGGGCAAATCAACAATCGCTAGCTTGATCGCGGCGGCGCGAGGGCGCCCGTCTACACTCCAATTTCATGGTTCGATTTGGAATTTTGGGTTTCGGGTTGCACGCGGTTAAGCGGCTGATGCCGGGATTTGCGTTGTCGCAAAACTGCCAGGTTTCAGCTCTGTCACGGCGAACCATGGCAAAGGCTCAGGAATCGGCCCGGCAGCACAATATTCCATTGGCGTTTGATTCGGCGGAGGAAATTTGCCGATCGAGCGATGTTGACGCGGTCCTGGTTACGACCCCGAATTCCTGCCATTTGAGCGACGTGCTGCTTGCCATCCGAAATGGCAAGCCAGTCCTGTGCGAAAAACCGATGGGAATCAACGCTGACGAGTGCCGCCAGATGGTGGAAGCGGCCCGAACAGCGGGTGTTCTGCTCGGGGTGGCACACATTTTCCGCTTCGAAGAAAGTACAGCCTGGCTACGGCAACAAGTAGCGGAGGGGAAGATCGGGCGCATCGTTTTTGCGCGTTCGGAGTTTTCTTTTCCAGGGGGACCTGGGCACGCGCGGGCATGGATCACTGATCCGTCGGTGGCTGGGGGCGGGCCCATTGCCGATGTCGGCGTGCACTGTATCGATACCCTGCGTTTCGTCCTGCAGGACGAAGTAGTACGAGTGAGCGCACGTGGTGCTCAAGACAAGGATTCCGGCGGAGTCGAGGCAGTGGCTGCACTGATTCTGGAATTTTCCCGCGGGACCTTAGCGACCGTACTCGTATCGTTTCGTTCGGAGTACCGCACGCCCTTTGAATTGGTCGGTGAAAACGGAGTCCTCCGCGGTGATGACGTCTTGAATGTCGAGCGCCCCATTACGCTGGAACGACTGCGCGGGGGCGTTGTGATGGACACAAAAAGTGTTTTCAATCAGTACGCTTACGCACGTCAGGTGGATGCCTTCGCCGCCGCTATCGAAGGACGCACGAAATTTCCTGTGGCCGGTGAGGAGGGTTGGCAGAATCAGCTCATTCTGGACGCCGCTTATCATGCACTGAGACGTGGGAAAGTTGAGGCAGTAGGCAGTGTTCAGTGATGGGTGGTCAGCAGCTTCAACATCAGTGAACCCGTGCTATTGACGGCTGCCCACAAATCAATTCCCACTTTTTTTAAAAACCAGTTGTCAGTGATCGCTTGCTGATGGCTGGTCTGCTCCAGATATGGTCTGCGCAACACCGGACGTCCCCGGCTCACTAGCGACTGGCTTCTGTGAAGGTACTCCTTTTGCCTGCACGATGGCCCAGTGCCACTCCTGTTCGCTGCCTGGCGCTGCGGTTAAAGTCTCTTGGAAAACCGTAGTTGATGAAGGAGGGGACGAGCCCTTGAGCTGGTAAAGGACGGTCACGTCAGGCTGCTTTTCCGATAGTAGCGTGGTTGTATCAGAGGCTGGGATCAGTTTCCCCGTGCGATTTCGAGCGTTGTTGCTTCCTGAATCGCGAAGCATCGTCAGTCCAACCGTTATTTCTTTTATGTTCCAGGTCGTTCCGTTGTGCACCGAGACCTGGAGCATATCTCCACTGATGGTGGCGGGCCCTTCAAGTTTGGCCAATTCCCCCGCAGGTAAATCCTGGGGCGAGTAAGCATCGGTGATCAGGGATGTCGCCGATCCGCTAAAAGAAAGATCACAAGTAACGTCGGGAGAAGAAACCTGAAACTTCTTCCCTTGGCCACCGATCTTGAACAGCAATTTGCCCTTGAGCTTAAGGTTCTGCACTTCGTCCATCACTTTGCGTAGGTTGTCATTGTCGATCACTGTGTGGTCTGGAGCAGGCTTGCTTTTCCGCAATGCGCGGGCGAGGTCACCCAGCGACGGCTCAGCCGCATCCGACTGAGCCACGGCAAAAGCCGGCAGCAAGAGACTCAACAAAATCACGATGATCGGGAGATGTAAGTTACGAGTCATGAAATCCGTTCAGCAAATAGTTCCCACCATTGTCGCAGCGAAAGCCAGTCGTACTAAAGGTAACGACCGATCCCCGGCATTCAACTGATAACTAGGTTCAAAATCATTTCGCTCTGAATAAGAAGAGCGCGATTCACTGTTGAAAATTGTACTGAGAAGATGAGGCAGGAAAGGTAAAGCAGGCCCAAACGTTAGTAGTAGAACCTTCGAGCGGCGCGTCATCGTGAAGAACGGAGGGACGTGCAGAACCGATAACGGAGCAGGCGACGAGCCGCCGCAAGCCCGAGGATCACGCGCTTCTTACAGCAGGCCAGAGGAACGGAAACGTGTAACCGGATCGATAATCTGTATGGGCTCGCGCTGGAAAATCCAGCGGGCAACCGCGTATCCAAGGGCCGCGTAACAAACGTAAACCATCTTCATGGCTTCACCCCGAATTCTTAGATGCGGCTTTGCCCAGGGACGGCAATTTGCATGCACCTTATGGAGTGAAAATATCAACCAGGCACCAGTAGGTCAATGAACCATGGCACAAAAGTAACGGGAGTAACCGAGGTTGGGACCTGGCTGGCGGATAAACTTCGGCGGCGCTTCGCTGCGCTAAACAGCCGGGGGCGGATGTCCCCACCTAGGTTGTGATCGGGCTAAACCTGCAGGAGATCGCCTTCCCGGGCTACCAGTTCATAAAGAACGGGATTGACGAAGAATCCAATGAATAGCCGAGAAATCAGGCCGGCCACGATCACGATGGCAAAGGGTCTCTGGGTATCGGAGCCGATGCCCGTCGAAAGCGCAGCGGGAAGCAGCCCCAAACAGGCCACCAGTGCGGTCATCATGATGGGGCGCAGGCGTAGCAAGGAGGCCTCGCGGGTGGCACTACGGATATCCATGCCTTCCTGCCGGAGCTTGTTGATGTAGGACACCAGAATGACGGCCGTCTCTACCGAAACTCCGAGTAAGGCCAGCAAGCCCAGGACAGAAGAGACGCTGAACGGCGTATGAGTAAGTTTGAGCGCAACCAGCGCGCCTACTGGCTCGGTGATAAGCACTCCCAGGGCGATGCTGACCGGAAACTTGAAATTTCCATAGAGGGCGAAAAGAATCATGAAAATCAGCCCCAAGGAAAGTGGTCCGATGAAGGAAAGTTGCGATCTAGCCTCCAAAAACTGGCTATATTCCCCGCCCCAAGCCAACCGGTAGCCCTGAGGGAGGGCTACGGTCCGGTTTACGGCTGTCTGGCCGTCCTGAACAGCTCGGGCGAGATCGCGGCCCTCAATGCTGTATTGGACTCCGATATAGCGGGAATTGTTCTCCCGATAGATAAACGACGCGCCGTTTCCCTGGCTGATGCTGGCAAGCTGTGAAAGCGGGATTTGCTGGCCGTCAGGGGTCCCCACAAGCAGGTTGCCGATTTCCTGGGCGCTGCTGCGAAACTGGGGCTGCATGCGCACCACCAGGTCGAATAGCTTCTCCCCCTGGATCACCTGGGTGACCGCCTGCCCACCCACGGCGGCTTCGATCACAGCCTCTGCGTCAGCGACATTGATGCCATAACGCGCAATCTTTTCGCGATCAACATCAATGAGCAGGCTAGGCTGGCCCAGTTCACGGACGACAGTCAGATTGGCAAAGCCGGGTACTTGGGTGAGGGTGTTCTTGATCTGCACGGCCTTGTCTTGCAGGACATTCAGATCGTCGCCGTAGATCTTGACGGCCAGAGAACTTTTGAGACCGGTCAACGCCTCGTCCACAGCGTCTTCCGCGGGCTGGGTGTAGTTAAAGACGATGCCGGGGAAGGCACTCAGCTTCTTGTCGATGGCTGCGATCAACTCTTCCTTATTGTGAACTTCGCCATTCCAAACCTTGTCATGGTACGGGCGGAGGCCGACATAGAATTCGCAATTAAAAAAGCCGGTAGCGTCGGTGCCATCATCGGGACGGCCCAGTTCCGAACCCACCACGGTGACCTGAGGGTAGGACATTAAGATCTTACGGACTTCGGGGGAAATTTTGCTGGCTTCCTCGAATGAAATCGTATAGGGCATGGTAGCCCGAACCCAGAGAGCGCCTTCATCGAGGTGAGGCATGAACTCACCACCAATGAATGGAACGAGAACAAGCGTAGCGCCAAAAATGAGGGTGGCGATCACGAGCACAGTTTTGGGACGATCAAGCGCCCAATCCAACTGCCCGGCATATTTGTCTTTCATCCATTCGAAAGCCCGGTTTCGTTTTTCGCGAACACCGTCCTTGAACCAGAAAGACGCCAGCACTGGGATCAGGGTGAGGGTGAGAATGAGAGCGCCAACCAAGGCGAATGACATGGTCTCCGCCATGGGATGGAACAATTTCCCGGAGGGGCCAGTGAGTGCGTAAATCGGTAGATACCCGGCGAGGATGACCGCGACGGAATAAAAGATGGGGCGGTCGACATCTTTTGCTGCCGACAGAATGACTTCGTTCAGGTTGTACTCTTGACCTTCGCGCAGCGCCAGTTCGCGATAAATGTTTTCGATCATCACAACCGTGCCGTCGATGACGATTCCGAAATCAATCGCACCAATGGACAGAAGGTTCGCAGCCACGTCGTGGGCGTGCAGCACAATGAAGGCGAACAGGAGGGACAGCGGAATAGTGAGCGCGACAATAACCGCAGCGCGGAAACTGACCAGGAAAAAAATCAGCACGACCAGAACCAGCAACATGCCGCGAAGCAGATTGGCTTCCACCGTGTCTGTGGTGAGGTGCACCAGTTCGCTACGATCGTAGAAAGGAACTATCTTGACATCTTTCGGCAGGATGCTGCGATTCAACTCTTCGGTCCTGGCCTCGACCCCCTTCAGAACGGTCTGGGTCTGACCGCCACGCAGCATGAGGATCACCCCCTCCACGGCGTCATCGTTTTTCTGAAAGCCGAATTCCCCGAGGCGGGGAGCATGTCCGATGGTTACCTCGCCGATGTCGCGCACGCGGATGGGAACACCGTGGTTGCTTCCAACTACAACGTTTCCGATATCGTCGGTGTTACGAACCAAGCCGATACCGCGCACGTAGTAGAACTGTCCACCCTGAGAATAGAAGCCGCCACCGGCATTCGCGTTATTGGCGGAAAGCGCCGTTACTACCTGCGGAATCGTCAGGTGATAACCGTAGATGCGAGCTGGATCGAGCAGGACCTGGTACTGCATGGTGGTGCCACCGAACCCGGAATCGTCGGCGACGCCCGGAACCGAACGGTAGGCGCGCTCCACCACCCAATCTTCTATGGTCTTCAAATCCTGCGGCGTGCGGTCGGGACTCTGTAAGACGTAGCGATACACCAGTCCGCTTGGACTGAATAACGGCGCCAGCCCGGGAGTTACTCCAGTCGGGACGGTGGCATCTGCCAGGCGCTCGAAAACAATTTGACGGGCGAAATAACTGTCCGTGTCTTCGTCGAAGGTAAGAACGACGTCGGAGAGTCCGTAAAGCGAGACCGAGCGCATGACCACCATGCGGGGAACGCCATTCATCTCGAGTTCGAGAGGAAGCGTAACCAGTCGCTCAACTTCTTCAGCGGCATGGCCCGGCCACTGGGTGACAATCTCTACCTGGGGAGGAGCAAGATCGGGATAGGCGTCCACCGGCATGCGCTGGAAGGACATGATGCCGCCAATGGTGATGAAGGCAGTAAACATCAGCACCAGGAAACGCTGACGGAGGGCGGCTTGGACGATTCTGTGAATCATTTCGGAGCGCTAGCGCTGTAGCGAGTTTGCGAACTGCAGGAACAAGCTGCCGTCGCCGATGATGCGGTCACCGGGCTTGAGCCCGCTGGTTATCTGCATCTGTCCTTTCAGGCTCTCGCCAAGGGTGACGGAACGCATTCCGAATTGATGGGGGGATTGCTCGGCGTAAACGAAAGGCTGGTTTTGGCCATCCCGTAAGACCGCAGCATCGGGTACCGCTATCGCATCCTTGATGCTTCCTGCCTGAACACTCGCAGTGACATACATGTCCTTCTTCAACTTTTCTCCAGGATTATTGGTCTGGATGCGGGCCTGCAAAGTTCGCGTGGTGGAGTCGAGAGATGCTGCTACGTAGGAAATTCTCCCCTGAAAGGTGTCGGAATAAGCGTCAGTCTGGATGGTGACGGCGTCTCCGACTCGTACGTAAGGAAGGTCTTTCTGGTAGACATTGACCAGCACCCAGACGGTGCTGGTGTTGGAGATCATGAAGCATTGGGTGCTTCCGGGTTGAAGAAGTTGCCCTGCGGCAACATCCTGCTCGACGACTTCTCCGGCAATCGGCGCCAGCACTGGCACTTCGAACGATGGAGGTGCTTTCGCAAGGGCTTCCGGATCGTCAATTCCCATCACCTTTAATGCGGCTTCGGCGGATGCCAAATCTCCCGAAGCTTGCACTTCAGCAGACTCCGCCTGTTCCAGATCCTTCACTGCGATGGCATGGTGCTGGTACAAGTCCTGGGCGCGAACGTAACTTTTGTGAGCCAAAGCATGAGCATCGCGAGCTTTCAGATAATTAGTCCGGAGCTGGGAAAAGTCAGGACTGGCAACGTAAAGCATGGGCTGGCCGCGATGAACTCTTTGTCCCGGTACCACCGCCATTCTGCTGATCGGTCCGCTCACCTGGCTTATCACGGGGGTGGTTTGGAAACTGTTGTAGGCCACAGTGCCGGTGAGCCGCAGAGTACGAGCGAGCGTCGAAGGTTCCACGGTTATCAATTGCACGTGGGACATCTGATCCTGCGGAATCGAGAAAAGCTCCGGATTGCTGGAACTCTTGGAGATTGGGTTGGTACCGGCGGCGTCCGTTCCATGGCTGCAACCGGACAGGACGACGAGGAACAATAGCGCGGCAGCCTGCAGGCATGCCGATGACAGTGGCTGATTGATGTGTGTCTTCATTGCAAAATCCTCATTGCAGGTTCCTCGTTCCCACCGCTTGCTTCAACTGCTCCAGCGCCGTCATATAGGAAGCCAGGGCCTGACGATAGGCCAACTGCGTGGACCTGTAACTGCGCTCCGCATCGAGAAAATCCAGCAAGCTGGCCGAGCCCGCCTTGTAGGAATATTCGCTGATGTCACGAGAGTCTTTCGCTTGCTTTAAATATCCTGACACATAGAGTTGAACGATTTCGTCGTTGCTTCTGACCCCCTCGTACGCGCTGGCGACGTCACTCATCACCGTGTCACTGGCCGAAAGCTGCAGTTCTTGTGCCTGGGTGAGAGCGTGACGGGTGCGAGCGATTTCGCCCTGGTTGCGATTGAAGATTGGCAAATCGAAACCCACGAAGATCGATGCTGAATTCAGATCGCCGGTGTGGCTGAAGTCGTAGGTGCCGTTGACGTCGACTTTGGCATTTGCCTTCGCCAGAAGAATCTGGCTTTCGGCGGCAGTAACTCCGAGCACTGCAGCTTGCAAATCAGGGCGTTCGCGCAAGGCCCTGGCCTGCAGGTCTTCTACTTTTGATTTGAGCGGTAGATAAGTGAGGTCGCCGGTAACGTCGAAGTTCGCGGGAGCGGCGTCATAGCCGAGCAATGCGCGGAGGCCAGCTAACGCCTGGACTTTTGCGAGCCGGGCAGAAGATACATCGGTCTGGAACTGAAGTAATTGCAGTTTGATCTTAAGAAGATCGCCTTCGCTGATGTCGCCAGCATTGTATTGCGCATTGGCGATGTCGACGGTTTGCTGGAACGCCTGCAAATCCTCCTGCGCGAACTGCAGAGTTGATTCCGCCAGTAGCACATTGATGAATTGCTGACCAACATCGAACGCGAGACCACGTTCAGCGTCAGCCACCTGGGCGCGGGTGACGGCAGTCTGGTCTTTTGCCGCCTGCAGACGCCGCTGCCGTTTATGGCCGCGTTCGAACAGGTAACCCACTCCGATGTCAAACTGTTGAGTTACGTTCAAAGTATCGAGTGAGAACTCCTGCGGACTAAAAATCGGAATGAATTGCGAATCGGCTCCGAAAGTCGGATTGGGACGGAGATTGGCTGTAATCTCCTGATCCTGATTTTGGAGGATCGTGGTGCGAGTCGCTTTCAAGGCGTGGTTGTGCGTCAGCGCCAGATCGATGGCTTGATCGAGGCTGAAAAGCGTGGGACTTTGCGCGACTGCGGCTCCGGTCAAAACCATGATCGTCGCCAGAGCAGCCAGAGAAGGCATGGCCCCCAATCGCACGACTCGGCCGCGCCCGCGAAACCGGGGGCGTAGCGGTCCTGATGTAAAACTCGATGCTGAATTCAGTGCCTGCATCATTGGTTGAACGGGGTTACCAGTCATGTACCCGGGGAAACGTCTACATGGACTCCAGTTTCAGTCACTGAAGGACAAAGCCTGGAGCGACGAACCGGGATCATGTTGTGGCTGAGCGATCAAATAGCCGGAGGAGGACGGACGTACAGCTGGAATGATTGTAGAAACAACCGCGGACGTATCTGGGGGACGGTCGACCTTACGCGCTTACGGAAGGTCGGGAAAAACAACACGATCAGAACGGCTGCAGCCGCCGAGTGAGCCATGAGGCAGATAAGACAAAATGCACTACCGGGCGACGCCGGCTGCGATTGAAAAACTACGCCGTCACCGAGATCGTTTAATTCGCAAAAGTCGACAACCTGCGCCGTAGTCGACGACAGAAGCATAGCGATGCACAGCCCTGCCAGCCAAGTTGGCAATACGCCTCTTCGGTCGCTGAACGTCACACCTCTCCTGCAGGTTAGATGCAAAATTTCGCCCCGAACCAGTATGGGCTCCAAAAAGCCTGACAATTCTAGCATCCAGAGGCAAGTTGTCCGCCGGATAGGTTTACTCCAAAGTAATCATTTTGGCTGATCCGCCCTTGCAAAGCCGGTCTAAGTCACTTGGTCCCGCTGGACAGCCGAGGGCGGCTCCCCACCCGAGGGCGTACTTGAACGCAGGCGTGGGCTAACTGTGTTTTTGGAGAAGTACTTTTTTGGCTGCTTCCAGCTCTTTTTTCTTCTGCGGATCAACCCTGGGATACGACAGATTCAGATTCTCCAGCGTATCGACGATCACGGCAGCCACGACTATGCGAGTGAACCATTTGTTGTCTGCGGGAATGACAAACCAGGGCGCCTCCGGAGTGGAAGTGTTTGCGACCATCTCCTCGTAGGCCTTCATGTAGTCGTCCCAGCGTTCGCGTTCGTGGAGATCTGCGGTGGAGAATTTCCAGTTCTTTTCCGGTTGGTCAAGCCGGTCGAGAAAGCGTTTCTTCTGTTCTTTTTTTGACACATTGAGAAAAAATTTCCGGATTACGAAGCCATTACGCGAAAGGTAGCGTTCCCACGCACAGATATCCTGGAATCGATCCTCCCAGATGTTTTTTGATAAAAGAGTCTCGGGAATCTTTTCGTTGGCCAGCAACTCGGGATGAACGCGCACGACCAAGACTTCTTCGTAATAAGAACGATTGAAAATGCCGATTTGGCCCCGCTCAGGCAAGACCTTCGCGTTGCGCCAAAGAAAATCATGATTCAGTTCTTCCGCCGATGGCACCTTGAAAGAATGCACCTGGCAGCCCTCCGGATTTACGCCCGACATTACGTGCTTAATGGCACCATCTTTACCGGCTGCGTCCATAGCTTGAAAGATAAGAAGCAGGCCGCAGCGATTCCCGGCATAGAGCCGGTCCTGTAAATCGGCCATGTGTTCCACACCCTTGGCCAAAAGCTCAGCCGCATGTTCCTCGGAGTGAAGCTTTCCGGTGTCGGCGGGATTAAAGTCCTTCAGGCGGAATTTCTTGCCATGCTCAACCCGGTAAGGCTTTGCGATCTTGCTGGCCCAGCTCATAGGAATCTCCTAATTAGTTCAGCCATATTGCTTATTTCTTAACCAATTGTTTTAGTGTTTCCACATTCCTGACGTCATCGCCGGGTTCGTCAATCGGAGTTTCGGCGATGAAAGCGGAGTGGGCCAAACGCGGATCATTGAGCAGGCGGCAAAACGGCGCCAATCCGATGGTTCCCTTCCCAATGTGTTGATGGCGATCAAGTCTCGATCCACGTGCCGCCTTGGCATCGTTGCAGTGCCAAACACACACGTTTTTCAGACCAATCGCTTCATCTAGCTCCTTAAGTGTATTCCGCAGGCCCTGCTCGCTGACAATGTCGTAGCCCGCGACGTGGGTATGACAGGTATCAATGCAAGCCGCTACCGGAACCACGGGACGTAAATGTTCCAACACTTCCGCGACCTGTCCGAATGTGGCACCGAGTGAGTATGGGGCGCCGGCCGTATTCTCCAGCAGGATCTTGAGATTGTGCTTGGCCAGATCCAGACCCTCCGCCGCGGCGGCGATCGCGGCTGCGGTCTGCAACAAACCTTTTTCGCGGTCCGTTCCTCGGAACGATCCCGGGTGGAGGACGAGATATTCGGCACAGACCGCCAACGCCCGCTCGATCTCTCCTCGAAATGCCTCGATTGATTTCTTCAGAAAAAGATCATTCACGCTTGCAAGGTTGACCAGATAGTTGGTGTGAACTACCAGCGGCTTGAGGTCGTATCTTTCCCGCAGGCGCTTCAACTCATCGCACTGCGGAGGGGCAAGTTCGTAAGGCACCCACTGGCGCGGGCTCGACGAAAATATCTGGAGCGTATTGCAACCCAGACGGTATGCGCGTTCAGCAGCGTTCTGTACCCCTCCGGCACTCGATGTATGAATGCCGATGCGCCGCGATGTGAGGCGGAGAGGGCCTTTTGGCCGGGGTCGCGAAAGGATGTCCTGCTCGCGAGCCATGGAACGAGGCATAGGAACAGTATAGCGAGGCTGAGGAGACGGCGCCGCAAGCGCTGCGAGACGTTTGCCGCAATTGACCGACAAACGATAGACTTAATAGTTTCGAGGTGGATCATGCTGGTTGTAATGAAGGCGCAGGCCACGGAAGAGCAGATTCTCGCCGTCTGCCAGAAAATCGAGGAACTGGGATATCGAGCCCACTCCATGCCGGGAGCGCAGCGTACGGCCATCGGCATTACAGGCAACCGCACCGAAGTCGAGCCAGGCACGCTCGACGAAATGCCGGGCGTACAGGAACTGATTCGTGTTAGCAAACCGTATAAACTCGTCAGCCGCGACGTCAAAGCTGAGAATACGGTGATCACTTTTCCTGAGACTGACGCTACTTTCGGCGGCCCAGGATTAGCTGTGATAGCTGGGCCTTGCGCCATTGAGAGCCGCGAACAGACCATGGCAGTGGCGGCCTTAGTGTGTCGTGCGGGGGCACAATTTTTCCGGGGCGGAGCTTATAAACCGCGCACTTCGCCCTATTCCTTCCAAGGTATGGGCGAAGCAGGTCTACAAATTATGGCCGAAGTACGGGACAAGTTCGGCATGAAGATTGTAACTGAAGCCATCGATGGCGAATCGCTCGACCTAGTAGAGAAATATGCGGATGTGATCCAGATCGGCGCGCGCAACATGCAAAATTTTTCCTTGCTGAAGCGAGCAGGAAAGGCGCGAAAACCGGTCCTACTCAAGCGCGGCATGGCAGCGACACTGGAAGAATTCCTGATGGCGGCGGAATATGTGATGAGCGAAGGCAACTACCGGGTGATCCTGTGCGAGCGCGGAGTGCGCACCTTTGCGGACCACACGCGCAACACGCTCGATCTCAGTATTGTGCCGGCGGTACAACGGCTTAGTCACCTGCCTATTGTCGTCGATCCGAGCCACGGCACCGGGAAACGTAACAAGGTCACGCCGTTGTCACGCGCTGCTATTGCGGTGGGAGCGGACGGGTTGATCGTGGAAGTACATCATGAACCTGACCGCGCCATGTCGGACGGCATACAGTCGCTGTATCCTGAGCAGTTCGACGAACTGATGAGGCAGGTGCGACAGATCGCGCCAGTAGTAGGAAGGATGGTGCCGGCAATTGGCACACATGCGCCGGCACCGCCATCGGTTCGGGCGGAAGTCGCGCCTTCCGTCAGTCCATCAGCTTGAAGAAACTCCTTCTCGTTGTCGTCATCTTACCGGTTGCGATTGCGCTTGGCTGGTGGTATTTCAGCGAGCGCAAATTACCGGCGTACGGCCCTGCTTATCGCGAGTACGCCTACGTCACCAATGGCAAGGGCAACACCGTTTCCGTAATCGACCTGCGCACTTTTCAACCTGCCCGAACCATACGCGTTGGCGGGGAACCTACCGGAATTGCGGCCAACCGCAGGAAGAACGAGATTTACGTTGTCAACACGCAATCGGATAGCGTCAGTGTTATCGACGCGGAACATAATGAGGTGGTGGCCACCATCGGTGTGCATGGCGGGCCTTATTTCATTGATGTTTCCGGAGACGGAAAGCGGGCTTATGTCGCAAACTCCAAATCCGCAAATGTTTCGGTCATCGATCTGGAGAAGCGGCTGGTACTGGGGAATATCAAGGTAGGTGCTGCGCCAGGGCTGGCAAGGGTTTCGCCAGATGGTTCGATGGTGGTGGTAAGCAACCGCAGCGACAATTCGGCATCCGTGATCGACGCGACGCAGCTCAAAGTACGCAGCACGATTCCCATCTGTGCGCAGCCCGAAGACATCGCCATTCTTCCGGACAACAGCAAAGCGTTCATTGCCTGCGGTGGTGCGGGGCAGGTCGCTTCGATTGATCTAAAGACGGACAAGCTGCTGGCATTACTGGACGTGGGCAAGTCGCCGGTCAGCCTGGCCCTTAAGCCCGACGGCGGCGAACTGGTTGTCACAAATTTCGATTCCAACGACATCTCGATCATCGAGACTTCCACGAATGAAGTGAGCGGCAGTTATCTGATCGGCACGCATCCGGCTCGCGGTCTTGTCACTTCGGATAACTCGCGGGTCTACGTCAGTAATTTCGGATCGAACACCATCGCGGTTTATGACGTCGATATCGGAAAGTTGATCGCCACGTTGCCGGTGGGAAGTCATCCCGACGGCCTGGCGCTGTCGCGGAGTGAAAACTATCTTCTCGTACTCGATTCACAATCCGGCGACGTCACCGTCATTCAAAAACGGCAACCAACGCGGCTGGAACCCAGCGAATATTCTTTGCTGACCATGATTCCCGTTGGCGTGCAGCCAAACAATATTGTGGTGAAGTCTTTCGTCCTGTCCAAACCTGCGCCATAGCCATCAGTGGGCGTGCCGACTGGCGATAGACGTAGCGGAAGGCAGCTCCGGAGCCTGACTTACGAGATGCTGCTCGAAGCCTTCTGCCGCATAGTACAAGGCACGATCGAAAAACTGCCCCATGAAACGCAACAATTCCATCTCACCGTAAATCTCCACAGGATTGCGCAAGAAAGCCTGAGCCTGCAAAAAATCCCAGAGATGCTCTTTGGTGATGACCATGGTCCAGCAAAAGTCCGTGAGCGAGACTCCCTGCTGAGCTCTCTGCCGTCCGACTTCAATGTAGCGGCGTTCAATCTCGTCGTCGGTCTTGGTCAAAAGCCATTCGCTGAGATGTTGTAATACCTCGTGAATGCGAGCTCGCAATTCTGCCTTTGGGACTTTCCGCATATCCGCCGCACGCGGCGAATTAAAAAGTTTTTCTATTAGAGAATCGGACAAATCATCCGAGTGACTTTCAATCAGGCGAACCAACCGAAGCGCGATCATTTCTTAATCTCTCTAAGGATGTAGGATGCACTTCAGGAGGCGGACGTTGCAGAAAAGACAAACGAGAAAATGACAGAATGGACTGCCAGAAAACAAGGCTATCCCTGAGCGCCGCAGCACTTCTTGTATTTCTTTCCGGAGCCGCAAGGGCAGGGATCGTTGCGGCCAACTTTGGCCGTGCCACGCACCACCTGCTGCACCGGTTGCGAGTCTCCCGAGCCGGCCATGCGGGCCTGGTCCAACTCGCGGCGCTTTTTGCGCTGGAAAGACTCTTCAAGCTCGTCCACCGACGTCGCCACGTTGCGCGGCGGGCGGCTGCCATTGCCGCTGCCTATCCCATGGCCTGGACCGCGGCCTTCGGGAGATCCGGCACCGCCCTCTGGCGGACGTTCAAGAATTTGCATCAGGTACAGATATCTTGCGGTCTCCTCTTGAAAGCGCTGCATCATGGCCTCAAACATGTCGAAGGATTCGCGCTTGTACTCGACCAAAGGATCGTGCTGGCCATAGCCGCGCAAGCCGATGCCCTCCTTCAAGTGATCCATGTCACGAAGGTGGTCTTTCCATTGCGAATCGAGCACGCTCAACATGATCATGCGCTCGTGGTAGCGCATGGCATCGGGACCAATAAGCTTTTCCTTGGAGTCGTAACGTTCTTTCAACTTCGAAAAAATTGCGTCGCCGAGCTCCTGGCGGCTCAGCGATTCAGGCTTGATTCCCTCCGCCAGAATGTCCACGCCAAAGCGCGTGAAGATTGCATCTTTAAGCCCTTTGACATCCCAATCGTCCGGATGGACTTTGACTCCGCAAAATTGATCCATCACATCGCTGAGGATGCCGGAGACATAGTCCTCCAGGATCAGTTCTTTCTGGTCCACGCCTTCGAGCAACTGTCGGCGCAAGCCGTAAACGGCCTCGCGCTGCTTGTTCATCACATCGTCGTACTCGAGAAGGTGTTTGCGAGCCTCGAAATTTTGCGCCTCAACCGCTTCTTGTGCGGTCGCGATGCGACTGGTGATCAGTCGCGATTCGATCGGGATCCCTTCCTCCATGCCCAGACGCTGTAATAGTTTCGACACCCATTCCTTGGCGAAGATGCGCATCAGGTCATCTTCGAGAGACAGGTAGAAACGGGACGAACCGGGGTCGCCCTGACGGCCGGCGCGTCCGCGAAGCTGATTGTCGATGCGCCGTGCCTCGTGGCGCTCGGTGCCGAAAATATGCAAGCCGCCGACAGCAGTCACTTCGTCGTGTTCTTTATCGGTTTGAACTTTGTAACGGTTGAAAATCTCGTTCCACTGTTCGGTGGTAACGACATACTCGTTGCCCGCGTAGTACCAAACCGTGCTTTTCGTTTCGTCCACGTCGACCTGAATTTTGCCTTGCGCGGCGCGGAGCGGCTGGGCAATTCCCTTCTTTACGCATTCCTGCTTGGCCATGAATTCAGGGTTGCCTCCGAGCAGGATGTCGGTTCCGCGGCCGGCCATGTTGGTGGCGATTGTGACCATGCCCTTCCGCCCGGCCTGAGCCACGATCTCAGCTTCGCGCTCGTGATACTTGGCGTTCAAAACGACGTGCTTGATATTTTTCTTTTTCAGCAGCTCTGAGAGGCGTTCGGATTTTTCGATGGAAGTAGTACCTACGAGAACGGGCCGACCCGTCGCATAGAGCTTCTGAATTTCGTCAGATGCAGCGTAGTACTTTTCCTTTTCAGTGCGATAGACAACGTCTGGATTTTCTAGGCGGAGCATGACCTTGTTGGTCGGAATAACCATCACTTCCAGGCGATAAATGCTTTCGAATTCAGAGGCCTCCGTTTCTGCGGTACCGGTCATGCCTGCAAGCTTCTTGTACATCCGGAAGTAATTCTGGAAGGTGATAGTGGCGAGAGTCTGGTTCTCGCGTTCGATCTTTACGTTCTCCTTGGCTTCAACCGCCTGATGCAAGCCATCGGACCAGCGACGGCCGGGCATCAGGCGGCCGGTAAACTCATCGACGATGATCACTTCGCCGTCTTTGACCACATATTCAACGTCACGTTTATAGAGGGCGTGCGCTTTGACCGCGGTGTCGACGTGATGCTTCAGGTCCCAGTTCTCGGGGTCGGCAATATTTCCGATCCCCAGAAGCTGCTCGACTTTTTCCCACCCCACGTCGGTGACGGTGATGCTCCGGTGTTTCTCATCCACTACGAAATCGCCGGTGAGTTCTTTCGGTTCGCCAGGAGCGGTATCAATCTCCTCGCCCCGTTCCAGCTTCGGAATAATGCGATTTACGCGAGCGTACTTGTCAGTTGATTCCTCGCTGGCGCCTGAAATGATCAGCGGGGTACGGGCTTCGTCGATAAGGATGGAATCGACTTCGTCTACGATGGCGAAATTATGTCCACGCTGCACACAGTCGTGGACATCAAACTTCATATTGTCGCGGAGATAGTCAAAGCCAAATTCGTTGTTGGTTCCGTAAGTGACATCGGAGGCGTAGGCTTCGCGACGCTCCTCATCGTCCAGATCATGCACGATGACGCCGACGGTCAAACCGAGGAAGCGATAAAGCCGGCCCATCCACTCCGAGTCGCGCTTGGCCAGATAATCGTTGACCGTAATCACGTGCACACCGCGTCCGCTCAGCGCATTCAGATAGACCGGGAGGGTCGCGACCAGGGTTTTACCTTCGCCGGTCTTCATTTCGGCGATCTTCCCCTGGTGCAACACCATGCCACCTATTAGCTGAACGTCGAAGTGGCGCATTTGAAGAATGCGGCGACCGGCTTCCCGAACAACCGCGAAAGCCTCTACCAGGATCTCGTCCAATGCCTCTTTGATTATTTTGAGGCGGTCATCTTCGAGCTGCTTGAGGCGGTCGGGATCGGCCTCAGGTTCATCGGCAACGCTCGATAGACGTGCCTGGACACGCTTCCGGAATTCGTCGGTTTTGGCGCGCAGCTCGTCATCCGAGAGCTGCTTCATTTGCGGCTCGAGTGCATTGATAGCCTCGACCTGAGGCATCAGCCGCTTCAGCTCCCGCTCGTTCTTGGTCCCGAAGACCTTGCCTAAAAGAGTGTTAATCAAATTTAATGACCTTTTGGAGGCGACACCAGGCTTTGTATAGAGCCTAGCATATTAGATGCAGCGACATCGCGTAAGTCGCCGAGGGGAATCTTGCCGCAGAATGTACCAGTTTGGAGACACCTGGGGCCCGAACGGCTTCTGGCACGGATCGTGCCCCCCAGGAGCACAGGCTCCGGTTTCGCCAATGGCCACAATTCTCATGTAAGATTTCCGCGAACGGATGCCCACTTTTTACGATCGCTTTGTCGAGTGCGTTGAACGCTGGCCGCAGAACGTGGCGTTGGAGATCCAACGCCGCGAGCAGGTTGAGAGCTATACCTACGCGGAAGTCCGGCGCATGGCGGAGTCCGTGGCGGCATGGCTGGCACAAGCGAGCTTGCCACCGGGTGGCCGAGTCGCAATTTTAGCGGACAATCACCCCCGCTGGGTTGCTGTGTTTCTGGGAGCCGTCGCGGCAGGATGCACGGCCGTTCCACTCGATACCGCGTTACATGCCGACCAGATCGCGACTCTGCTGAAAGATAGCGGCAGTTCCCTTTTATTCTGCGACCTAAAACATCTCGCGATTGCCGGAGAAGCAATCCCATCGCTGGCGATCAAGATTGTCCTTACCAACCCGGCCGAACAGAAAATCTCCGCAGACCATAAAGACCGACCTAAGCCAGCTCCAATCCCTGCCGCGGACCTTGACCAAATGTTTGCCTCCGGGCCGGGCGGCTTTAAACCCGTGCCAGTGGAGTCCGGCCATGTCGCTTCCCTGCTCTACACGTCCGGCACGACTTCTGACCCCAAGGGCGTGATGTTGACTCACGCCAACCTTATGGGCGAAGTCGAATCGGTGTTCAGCTGGGCGCATGTCGGTCCGGAAGATGCCGTGCTCGGGGTTCTGCCGCTTTTCCATGTGCTTTCCCAGATGGCCAACCTTCTGTTGCCTTTGGTCAAGGGCGCTCGAGTCGTGTATCTGGAGACGTTGAATACGACCGAGTTGTTGCGCGCGCTCAATGAGAGAAAGATCACCATCTTTGCGGTAGTGCCTCAATTTTTCTATCTGATTCATGAACGCATCTTCAAAGAAGTGGCGAAGCGCGGGTCGGTGGCTTCGTGGGCGCTTAAAGCTTTAATGACTATCAACCGGGGTCTGCGTACTGTCGGAATCAATGCGGGTAAATTTTTTTTTGGCAAACTACACAGTACTTTTGGCGACAGAATGCGCTATCTCATCACCGGCGGGTCGCGCTTCGATCCGCAAATTGGATACGATTTCTACGCGCTTGGCATCGATGTATTACAAGCCTATGGTCTGACGGAAACCACCGGAGCGGCTTTCGCTGCGCTCCCTCGTCACAACGTAATTGGCTCAGTGGGGCCCCCCTTGCCAGGCGTGGAAGGAAAGATTATCGATCCCAAAGCGCCCGAAGACGGCGGCCCAGCGGTTGGCGAAATCGCCATACGTGGCGCCATCGTGATGAAGGGGTACTGGAACCGTCCAGACGCGACAGCTGCCGTGCTGAAGGACGGCTGGCTTTATACCGGGGATCTCGGCCACTTTGATTCCGGCGGCAACCTTTTTATTACCGGACGACAAAAGGACGTGATTGTCCTCAGCAATGGCAAGAACGTTTATCCGGAAGAAATCGAGTCTTACTACCTGAAGTCGCCCTACATTAAAGAAATTGGCGTGATGGCGATGGAAGGCGAGCCTGGCAACCCTGCATCGGACCGGCTTTATGCGGTGGTGGTACCGGATTTTGATCTCTTAAAAGAACGCAAGATCGTAAACGCAAAAGAAGTGATCCGCTTTGACATAGAAGGCATCTCCGCGCACATTCCCTCGACCAAACGCATTGGCAGTTATGAGATTTGGCAAGACCCATTGCCACGTACTACTACTCGAAAACTAAAGCGCTTCGAATTGGAAAAGCGTGTTCGTGCGAAACAGAAGGAAGGACACGGCGACGAGTCCGAAATCAGGTCCACTCTGTCACCGACTGCTGAAGATAACCAGTGGCTGGAGCGACCAGAGGTGCGGCAAGCTGTAAAGATCATCCGGGAAGCCTCAACCGCTGCGCCCGAAGTCATTCGTCCCAGCGACAATCTGGAGCTCGATCTCGGCCTCGACTCCATGCAACGGATTGAGTTACTGATCGCCCTGGAAAAGGAACTGGGCGGCGACGTGGAAGAATCGATCCTGGCAGAAATCTATTCAGTCCGCGAACTGGTGGACGCTGTTCTGGAAAGTGCGGCCTCAGGAAAAACGATTTCCACTTCACGAGAACAACCTGGGGGATGGAAGTCGATTCTGCAGGAAGAGTCAACGGATCCGGAAGTTCTGGCTTTGGCGAGACCGGGGCGATTCGCAGAGCGAGTCTTGTACTCAGCGTTTCGATTGGTCCAGATTTTCGCTTACGACCGGTTTCACTTGCGGGTGGAGGGACTGGAAAAACCTCCTCTCCAGGGTTCCTATATTCTTTCTTCCAATCACCAAAGCTATCTCGATCCAATAATCATGGCGGCGTTCCTGCCGTGGCCTGTGTTTCGCAATTTGTTTTCCGTGGGAACGAGCGAGATTTTTGGCTCGGGCTTTATGCGCCTATTAGCACGCTGGTTGCGGGTGATCGTCGTCGACCCGGATGCAAATCTGGTTCCGGCCATGCGCGCCGGCGCGTTCGGGCTACAACACGGGCGAATTTTGATCCTTTACCCGGAAGGCGAACGCAGCATTGATGGCACTCCCCGTATTTTCAAGAAGGGTGCCGCGATTCTCTCCATCCATTTACAAGTGCCGATTGTCCCCGTGGCGATAGAAGGTTTTTTCGATGTCTGGCCGCGAGGCAAACGTTTTCAAAAGTTCGCGCCGCTCAAAATTCAGTTCGGGGATCCGATTTATCCTCCACCGGCAGCGGAGTCATCGGAAGCAGCATACGAAAAGCTTACGGCCGCCTTGAAGTCACGAATAGTTGAAATGTGGCAGAAATTGCGCGAAGAGCGCGCCGACGAGGCCTCACCTGCACTGTCAGCCTCGCTGCACTAGGACTCTCCGACTCGACTGATATTCCTTACTTAGCACGAGGATGAGTCTGATCGTAGACCTGCAAGACATGCTTGATGGAAAGCTGAGTGTAGCGCTGAGTGGTGGAAAGACGCTCATGGCCAAGCATTTCTTGGATAGCCCGAAGATCAGCGCCCTCCTCCAGCATATGAGTTCCAAAAGCATGGCGAAGGGTGTGTGGGTGAACATCCGGCGACAAACCCTTCGCCACTGCAATTTTCTTGATGATTCTTCCCACACTGCGGGTGGTAAGGCGGCCGCCACGCCAGTTGATCAGCAATGCCGAAGTGCTCTTCTGGCGGTCGGCAAGCATTTTCTGACGAACCGGCCTATAGGCATCCAGTGCGGCTTTCACTGAGTCTCCGAAGGGGACGAAACGCTCTTTTTTGCCTTTGCCACGAATAAGGATCGCTTCACTGCTTAGTCGAATGTCCTCGAGGTTGATGCCGATCAATTCAGAATTCCGGATGCCGCAGCCATAGAGCAATTCAAACATCAGCTGATCGCGTTCTGGAAAAGCTGCAACCTCGGGCATTTTTCCGTCGAGCACCACATTCATTTCCTCGATCGTTGGAACCCGTGGAAGTTTTTTGGAAAGCTTGGGAGTAGAGACTAAGGCTGCTGGGTTCTGCTCGACTACGCCTTCCTGAGCCAGCCATCGGTACAGCGACCGCACCGCCGCCAGCGATCGAGCCACGGAAGTTTTGTCCAGTCCTTTCTCATAAAGGCGAGACAGAAAACCGCGGATGGCAACGTGGTCAATCTGTTTCCAGCCACGCGCACCAATGTAGACAGAAAATTCTTTAAGATCGCCTTTATAGGCTTTGATGGTGTGGGCTGACGAATTCCGCTGGTGCAGTGCTTGCAGGAATTGCGCAACGGCTTTTTCGATGGTCGTGGATTTCGTCATATGTTTTTGTGGCGCCGATCGTCCGGAGGGCATCTTGCCTCCGCCCCTTCCATTTACTATCCGCTTCTCTTGCGAGCCCGGGATATACTCGCGACGGTCAGCAAGCTGCCGGCGCTACGAATTCGCCTTCGCCGCGGCCTTCACCTTGGCTCGGGGATGATGCTTTTGATACACGCTCTTCAATCGATCCAAGGCCAGGTGGGTATAGACCTGGGTAGTCGAAATGTCAGCGTGACCGAGAATGGTCTGCACTGTACGCAGATCCGCGCCGTTTTCCACCATGTGCGTCGCGCAACTGTGACGCAGCATGTGAGGGCTGGCTTTACGACCAGCGACAACAGATGCGGCACGAACCATTTGCCAAACGCGTTGCCGGGTCAATTTTCGACCGCGCCTGCCTAAGAAAAGCAGCGGAGAAGTTGCCCCGTTCGCGAGAATGGGACGGAAATGCCGAACGTATTCGGTGAGTGCGTCCTGCGCACCTTTGCCGAGCGGCACGATTCTTTCTTTATCACCCTTACCGCGCACCAGAATGCAGCCCAGATCGAGCTTCAAATCTTCCAGGTTTACACCGGTGATTTCGGAAACTCGCAGTGCCGATGCATAGAACACTTCCAGCATGGCACGATCGCGCACCACAAGGGCTGCGGCTTCTTTGGGTTCGGCAACTGAATCCAGGCGACTCAGCATGGAATCCACTTCGTCACGGGCCAGCGCTTTCGGCAACACCTTCCACTGTTTCGGCGAAGCGATATTCAATGTGGGATCGTGACCGATGATTTTGTCGAGGAGAAGGTAACGATACAAGTGTCGCAACGCTGAGAGCTTGCGCCCGACCGAGCGTCCATCCACGCTGTTGGCAAATAATTGCTGAATGAAGTTTCGGACATCCTTGCGTTGGGCAGTGAGCAACGTTCGCTTGTGTTTTTCCAGAAATGCCGCAAATTGTCCAATATCCGTGGTATAGGCCGCAATCGTGAGCGACGCTAGTCCCTTCTCGATCTTCAGGTAATCGAGAAATCCTGAGAGAATGCGGGAGTTGGCTTCTGAGGGCACGCGACCAGTATGCATGTTATCGGACTCTGGGGGAATTGGCGAAGCGTGTGCAGCGGGCTTGCATCGCAAGTGGACATCGAATCAAGTAATTCTCGGTAGGTACCGTGGTTAAAGATTCGCTCTTAAAATCTCCACTGCATACAGCGCGCCTTCGGGTGTTTCTTCATGCTTGAAGTATGCAAATACGCTTCGCTGTTGACCCAGATGTTCGCGTATCCGGTCAACCATGGAACGGCGTTCTTCGGCGGTGTAACTCGGTTTGCGGTAACGGTAGTAGCAGAAATCGGCGGTCACGACGTCGGGTGTCATTCGATCTTCGGTCTCGGCAACGCAAAGCGCACGATTGTTGGCTTTTAACAAATCGAAGATTTCGTCGGTAAACCACGACGCATGGCGAAATTCGAATGCGGCTTGAACAGCGCGAGGAATGGCAGGGAGAAAATCCTGAAGCAGCTTCGCATCGGCTTTCGAATTCGGCGGTAATTGAAACAACACCGGGCCCAGTTTGCCTACCTGGGCCAGCGGCTCGATTGTGCTGAGGAACCGAAGAACAAAATCAGAGCTATCTTTGAGGCGCTTAATGTGGGTGATGACCTGGTGCGCCTTCACTCCGAATCGAAAACCCGCGGGCGTCTCCGCGATCCACTTCTGCGCCGTCGTCTCCTTGATCAGCTGACGAAAAGTAAAATTGACTTCGACGGTATTGAGCTGAGTGGCGTAATGCTGCAGGAATTTCGTCTGTGCAAGCTTGGCGGGATAGAAATCCGGCTTCCAGCCTGGATACGCCCATCCTGACGTTCCAACATAGAGTTGCGCCATGGCGAAATCTTAAACCGAGCGGTCGGATTATGTCTTGCGAGCCTTCTTTCGTGCCGTCTTCTTAAGAATCGCAGATTTGACGGACGTTTTCCGGCCCGCCACTGTGGGTTCGGCCGGTGCGGATATTTCCCGTCCGGCTCTGCTAGTCACCGGTGCGTCCATTTCCACGCCAGAAAATTTTGGTAATTTTTGTCTCAACTTCAGGGTAGGTTCGAACAGGTCTCCTAATTTTTCTACACGTTTGATAACTTGTTCCGCTTCAAACACCAGCAGCGACGCGTCTTTCTTTTTGAGCAACTGTTCCACTTCCTCCCATTGGACCGGGGTAGATACTGTGGGATGCTCCCGCGCCCGTAAAGAATAGACGGCGATCGTGGTCTTGTGCTGATCGTTCTGGCTCCAGTCCACGAACACCTTGCCTTTGCGCAACTCCTTCTTCATATCGGAGACGACAAGGTCGCGATGCTGATCCTCCAACAGGCGGGCCAGTGCATGGGCAAAGGGTTTGGTGCCTTCATAACTGGTCGCGGTGTTGAGCGGAACGTAAATTTGCAATCCCTTCGAACCGGAGGTCTTCGGAAAACTCCGCAGGCCAAAGTGCTCGAAAACTTCTCGCAGCCACATTCCGACCTGGGCACACTGCACGATGTTCGCTGGCGGGCCAGGATCGAGATCGAACACCATCATGGTGGGACATTCGATTTCTTTTGCCATGGAAAGTGAAGGATGCAGCTCGATCGCGGCCAGGTTCGCCATCCAAACCACCGTGGGCAGATCGTTAGCCAGGATGTAATTCACATCGCGGTTGTTGCCTTCGCTCCAGATCGGAGCGGTCTTGATCCAGTCCGGACGATGTTTGGTGGCGTTCTTTTCAAAAAAGTACTGACTATCGACACCGTTGGGATAGCGTTTCAGGGTCAGTGGCCGTCCCGCAAGGTGCGGCACCAGGGCGGGAGCAATGCGGGCATAGTAGTCGATGACCTGGCCTTTGGTGAAGCCGGTCGCGGGATATAAGACTTTGTCGAGGTTCGACAACTTCAGTTGCCGTCCGCCAATTTCGATTACAGGATCGTTGCTCACGCTTCCTCGCTTGTGTATGTCGGCATAGCTTCTCGGTTTCAGCCGAGCGTTTGGGACGAACCGTCGCCGTTTAGTATAGTGGCGCTCCCCGGCCGCCAAACGTTTGGTGTTTGATGCCGCCTAGACCTCGGATGGAGATATTGCCGTGACCTTAAGGAACGGGCCTCGGCTCACTGGCGCCTGCTTTGTGCCCGGTCCAAACTTTCCCAAGCTCGATCGTGCTTAAGCGGCTCGGAATGATTATTGTATTCAGGACGGCTTTCAGCGACTTTTGGATCACATTCCCGCTGTTCAGGCCGCTTGTGGGTTTGACAACTTCCCTTCTATCCACGTAGTTTCAAATTCTCCTCTCATGATTTCGATCCATGCGCGTCCAACGGTAGTGGAGGTTCGATGAGATACCATCTGCTTAAGTCTCTGGTCCTTGCGCTGGCGATTTCCGCCCTGGCCACAGCTCAAGATCTGGCTTCATTCGAGAAGCGCATAACCGTCAAGAAGCTCGACAACGGCTTAACAATCATCATTTGTGAGCGACCGGAAGCGCCGGTATTTTCCTTTGACACCCACGTGGATGCCGGTTCCGTGCAAGATCCCATGGGACAGACCGGCATGGCCCACATGTTTGAACACATGGCGTTCAAGGGCACGGACACCATCGGAACGACTGATTACGCTGCCGAGAAGGTTGCGCTGGCACAGGTGGAGAAGGCTTATGCGGCGTTCATTCAGGAACGCGATAAGCCGTTGGGTCGAAATGATGACAAGTTGAAAGAGCTGCAGAAAGCGTGGCAGGACGCGATCGCAGCGGCGCAGAAATACGTTAAACCCAATGAATTTCCGCAAATTCTCGAAAGCAACGGTGCCGAAGGGTTGAATGCCAACACCGATCTTGATGAAACCTCTTATCACTACTCGTTGCCGGAAAATCGTCTGGAGCTTTGGGCTTATCTCGAGTCGACCCGTTTCATCCATCCGGTGATGCGGGAGTTTTATAAAGAACGCAACGTCGTAATCGAAGAGCGCCGCATGAGGACGGACAGCAATCCCATCGGCCGGTTACTGGAACAGTTCGTCACCGCCGCGTATCAGGCGCACCCGTACCATCGGCCGACGATTGGATGGATGGCGGACCTGAATTCGTTTTCGGCAACTGACGCGCAACACTTTTTTGACAAATATTACATTCCGTCAAATATGGTAGTGGCCGTCGTCGGAGATGTGAGTCCATCACGGTCGATCCCCATCATCGAAAAATATTTCGGTCAGATTCCTTCGCACGCAAAAACCGATGAGCGAACCACAACTGAACCTCCTCAGAATTCCGAGCGCCGAGTAGTGTTGTACGACCGCTCACAACCGCTGTACTTGGAGGGATATCACCGTCCCGATTATCGCAGTCCCGACGACGCTGTTTACGACGCCATCGCCGATCTGATGTCGAACGGGCGCACATCGCGGCTCTACCGCGCGCTGGTGCGCGATAAGAAAATCGCTTCTGACTCTGCAGGTTTCACAGGGCTACCCGGTAATAAGTACCCGCACCTGTTTGCGTTTTATGCGTTTCCTCTCCCGGGCCATAAGCCGCAAGAGATGGCAGAGGCGATCCACCACGAAATCGATCGTCTAAAAACCGAGGATATCAGCGATGAAGAACTGAAGATGATTCGCACTCGGGCCAAGGCAAACTTGCTGCGCGGACTCGACAGCAACGAAGGGCTGGCCTCAGAACTCGCTTTGTTTCAGAGCAGGTATGGCGATTGGCGCGAACTCTTTCATCAGGTAGACAATCTCGAGAAGGTCAGCAAAGCCGATATCCGGCGGGTGGCCAATCAAACTTTCGCTCCCACCAATCGCACGGTCGGGATTATCGAGACTGCGGCACCACCTCAGCCGGCGGGACAAAGCGGAGGTGGCCAGTGAAGAAGAGAAACAACTCCGTCGTAAAGAAAGCAGTGAGCAAATTTCCTGTTCTTCTTCTGATGACAGTTGTCGGTGCCGTTGGCCTCAACTCGCACCCGGCTGTCGCGCAAACGGCAGAATGGCAGCAGATCAATATTCCGCCGCTTCCCGCGTTTCATCCGCAGGAACCGAAGCGTATCGTCCTGCCTAACGGCATGGTGATTTTTCTTCAGGAAGATCACGAACTGCCGCTCATTGACGGCATTGCGCGAGTTCGTGGCGGCTCCCGCTCCGAGCCAACGGCCAAAACCGGATTAGTAGATATCTACGGAGAAGTTTGGCGTACGGGTGGTACGAAAAGCCAGACTGGCGACCAGCTCGACGATTATCTCGAGATCCGAGCGGCGAAGGTTGAAACCGGGGGCAATGTCGATTCAACGACGATCTCATGGTCGTGCCTGAAGGCTGATTTCGACGACGTGTTCAAGATTTTCGATGAGTTACTGCGTCAGCCTGAATTTCGCGATGACAAAGTCGACCTGGCCCAGAAGGAATATTTCGACGCCATCTCCCGCCGCAACGACGACGTAGACAGTATCGCTGCCCGCGAAGCCGCGAAGCTGGCTTACGGTGTGAATAGTCCGTACGCGCGCGTCCCCGAATATAAGACAGTAGCAGCAGTGACCAGAGAAGATCTGGTCCAGTGGCATCACACCTACGTTCAGCCCAACAACATTATTTTAGGTATCGTTGGCGATTTCGACGCTACCGCGGTTGAAGCCAAACTTCGCCAGGTGTTCGGCGGATGGCCGAAAGGGCCCGCGGCAAAAGAAGACAAAATCACGAGCCAGCCGGCCAAGCCAGGCTATTACCTGGTTGAGAAGGAAGACGTCAACCAAAGTTCCATCAACATGGTCGGAACCGGTATCAGACGGGACAATCCCGACTACTACGCAGTTCGGGTTTTCAATGAAGCGTTCGGTGGCGGATTTTCTTCGCGACTAATGCAGAGCATCCGTACCGCGAAAGGGCTGGCTTATGCTGTCGGTGGTGGAATTGGGAGTTCCTTTGACCATCCCGGTGTTTTGCGTCTGTCGATGGGAACGAAAAGTGCCACCACCGTCGAATCTATCATGGCGCTTGACGAACAGATTGACGAGGTGAGCAAGCATCCTATCTCCGAGGCCGAGGTCAAACGAGCTAAGGACTCCATCCTTAACGGCTTCGTATTTAACCTTGATTCACCAGAAAAGATTTTGCGCGAGCGCATGGCTTACGAGTTCTACGGATATCCTGCAGATTACCTCGAAAAATTCCGTGCCGGCGTGGACAAGGTGACAACGGCGGACGTCGCCAGGGCCGCAGCCAAGTACTTGCACAAAGATCAACTGGCGGTGTTGGTGGTAGGTCACGAATCGGAATTCGACAAACCGCTGAGTTCGCTGGGGCCGGTTACCAATATCGATATCACGATTCCACCGCCGCCAGGAGAGCCGGGACCAGGGGCCAAGCCAACTCAGTAGTTCTTAACTTCAATCGCTATTACCCAAGGAATGCGTGGGGCGGGCGCCTTCGCCCGCCGCCTAATTTTCGGTACTCGCCCGGACCGCACTCTGGCTCGGAGTACCATTCCTACGTGGAACGAGGGACGTTCCTTGGAGTTCGCGTTCTCTCCGCTTTCCTAGCTGCGACTTCGCCGTCTAGCTGTCCTTGCCGCCCACTCGTCCTGGCCGCCGTTGTCCAATTGAAACAGTCTCCGAAGAAGTACGAGGATGGTCCGCGACCGTCTGGGGTATCAAGGTTACATGTGATAGAAACCGTCTCACGCGAGCATTTGCTCGCGAAAGTGGAACCTGAGTACCCACCAAAAGCCGAGGCTACCCGGATCGAAGGAGACGTTATTTCCGGATCGTGATTGGGAAGAATGGCAAAGTAAAAGAAATTCACCTGCAGCGTGGGAGGCCCATCCGGATAGAAGCTGCGGCAAAAGCCTTGTCGCAGTGGAAGTACAAGAGTTTCACGCTCAATGGCGAAGCCGTCGAAGTGGAAACATTTGCGACTGTCCAGTTCCGACTGCGCAGCATGCATCAGTCAAAGCCCACCGACGATTAAATAAACCGGAGTGAGGGTTGGAAAAACCAGCGACCGGGATAATCCCTCGCCCCGACCTGTCCGCTTGACGGGTCGAAACACGTTGTTTATGATAGCGAAGAAAAAGCGAAATCCATTATGGCTACTCTTCCTTTCTGGCCAGTCTCTTCGTCGAAACTCATTGGCATTGCCCGGCTCGCCGCTGAGGGCGAATCCCTTCGCCAGGGTCATGCGGTGGAATATTTCACTTTGCCGGCACGCTCTCTGCTGAATCGATGTACCGGGGTGCGCATGCCTTTCACGTGGACGATCAATCCTTATCGCGGGTGCGAATTCGCCTGCAAATATTGTTACGCGCGTTATACTCATGAATTTATGGAAATGCGCGATGGCGTGGACTTCGAGCAGAAGATTTACGTCAAGCAGCACGCTGCTGAACTGCTGCAGCAGGAACTCCGTCGCGTTAAGCCAGGCGAGGAGATCGCAATTGGAACAGCGACCGATCCCTATCAGCCGGCTGAGCGACGTTTCGAAGTGACGCGCGTGATTCTCGAGGAATTGGCGCGGCATCGAGGTTTGGAGATTGGCCTCATCACCAAGGGAAACCTGATCCTGCGAGATGTCGACTTGCTGAAAGAACTGGCGCGTAACAACCGTCTATTTGTAAACCTCACCATCACCACTTTGAACGTGGAACTGGCGCGCATTCTTGAACCGCGCGCGCCTCGACCCGATCTGCGAATGGAGACGGTTCACAAATTGAGCCAAGCGGGAATCGCTGTCGGGGTCAGTTGCTCTCCCGTTATACCCGGCATCACGGACGCTCCTAAGAACCTTGAAGCGCTGGTTCGCGCAGCGGCGGCGGCTGGAGGCAAGCATGTTTTTGCCAATCCCCTGTTTCTTAAGCCGTGTTCGGCTGCGGTTTTTATGCCATTTCTGGAAAAGGAATTTCCGCAGCTGGCGGCTGAATACCGGCAGCGTTATAAAGATCGCGCGTTCCTACCGAAGAGTTACGGAAAGAGGATTTCGCAACTCATGACCCGTCTCCGACAAAAATACGGCATGGTCCGAGGCGGCGAGCGTTATGGTCCTAAATCACCGGTGCTGCAGCGGGAGGGCGAGCAAATGGCTTTATTCTAAAAAGTTTTGCAGCAAAGGCCCGCAAGGTTAGACCGCGGTCACGCAGAAAGATCGTTGGCGTGCGCTTTGCATTGCAGTCTGGCTTTATCCTCCCTAGGTTCGCTAGCGATAGGATCTTCTACGACGAGCGAAGAGTAATCCCAGTCCTGCTCCGAGTAGAAGGGTTCCCAGTAGTTTTTTCTTATCGCTGATCGCGACGAAGCGGGTTCCCTCGGGCCCTACCTCGAAAACGCCGACCGGAAGGGCGCCGACTCCACCGCCTCCGCCACCGCCCTCGCCACGAGCAGTCTTGATTTCCAAACCGCCGCTGCCTGTGCCTCCGCCAAAGCCATAGGCAATCTTGGCCACAGGAATGATGGTCTTGTCGCCTGCCGTGATGGGATCTCCGAACACACTTTTGACTTGCGCCCGGCTGGATAGATTTTCGTGCAAAGACTGCAACAAGCTCAAACTGCTCATGACTGGCTCCTCAACGGAAATTCATTACCTCAGCATACATGTGATGGAAGGCGTGCACACCCGCCTCTTGCCTGATGCTATAGCGCCCGCGCTGATAGCTTCGAGAATGCAGATTCTTCTGCACGGTTTCGCAGATTCCTACATCTTCGTTCTGGATCTGGTCGCTGAACTCCACCGCAGATTTGGCCGCGCTGCTGCCCAAACCTTCCTCCGGCAAGTACCATTCGAAAATCGCCAGTGAGCGATTCACGTCGATCGGCCATACGATGTTGAGCGACACGTTATCGGGGTAACAATTGAGCATCCAGTTAGGAAAAATCCAGAAATAATCGGTGGTCAAGTCGCTGCTGGCTTGCGGATAACGACGCGGCGTAGCGTCGCCCGGCTGCGCACCTCGGATGGGGCTGAACTGCCGCACATGGCGGGCATAAGGTTCAACCGAGTATGCGTTGTAATCCAGTTCTCGGTTCAGTCCGGGATGCACGCTGGGCAGGTGATAACCTTCGAGATAATTATCTACGTAGGTCTTCCAGTTGCACTTCATGTCGTAGGTACGGCGTTCAAACAATCTCATTCCCGTGAAACCGAACCGTTCAGCCTGCGCGGGAAGCTGACCCAAGCTTTTTATCAGCGGCTCAGCACTCGAATCGAAATTGACGAAGATGAGATTGAACCACTCTTCAGCACGCACCGGCACTAATGCGAATTCATTAGCGTCGAAACCCGGTTGGCCTTCGAACTCGGGTGCGCTGATCAATGCACCGTCGAGCCCATACGTCCAGCCGTGATATCCGCAGCGGAACAGTTTGCGCGAACCGCATCCTTCGGCGGGTGGACCTGCCCGGTGACGGCAAACGTTGTAGAAGCCTCGCAGTTCACCTTGTGCACCTCGCACGAGCAAAAGAGGCTCGCCTAAAAGTTCAGTGGTAAAGAAATCGCCCGGCTTCGTCAGTTGCGAGTGATGCCCGACCACCTGCCATGTCCGGGCAAACACTCGCTCCTTCTCCTGAGCAAACACATCGGGATCGGTGTAAAACGGCGCAGGTATCGACCAGGCGCGAGAAATATCTGGATTGATTTGGATGGCCGGCTGCTCGAGCATGCCGAGCATTTTACGTCAGGCGGCGGAAGTCGCAGCTCGGTGTGCGGATTTAGCAGTTGATTCCTCAGAGTTTGGCGGGTTTTCATTAGAGTTTCTAATTTGGGGGGGCCTAAGTCGATGGGTTGTGGTGTCTCACACGGTGTGGCAAACTGACACAACTTGTCACTTCGCAGACAAAGTCTGACATTTATCGTACTTAGATCGCTGGTATCCGAGCCTAGACTGCTTTGGTGAACCACGGTTTATTGTTGAAAATAAAGCCGCTGTATCCACAGATTGGACATACCTAAGAAGTTGGCCGATCAAATGCAAACATACCTGCCAGTCGGTCGCAGAGACCAAATTTTAGATATACGGAGAGGGTAAACGAGATGCGGAAACAGAAGGGTTTTTCACTTATCGAGTTGCTGATCGTGGTTGCGATCATTCTGATCATCGCTGCGATCGCGATTCCAAACTTGCTGCGTGCACGTATTGCAGCT
>Ga0207693_10000021_pt1 | contig 128800 bp, 120 predicted proteins | sample LARL81metaG_FD_184347 | JGI IMG/M metagenome (GOLD analysis project Ga0207693, IMG submission 184347) | Corn, switchgrass and miscanthus rhizosphere microbial communities from Kellogg Biological Station, Michigan, USA - LAR L8-1 metaG... | ecosystem: Host-associated > Plants > Roots >...
CCTCTCCCGCCTTCAGTGACGGGGGCATGTGGACGTTCCAGGAATTTCCGCACGCGCTGCTGCAGCGTACGCACGGCGCGGACGTCAGCAGCACCTGGCTTGAACGGGTGCGCACCGCGACCATCCGCCTGCAGAACTGCACCGCCTCGTTCGTGTCTCCTGAGGGCTTGATCCTCACCAACCACCATTGCGCCGAAGCGTGCCTCGATGAGAACTCCACCAAGGACAAGAACCTGGTGAGCGAGGGGTTCCTGGCACGTAGGCGGGAGCAGGAACTCAAGTGCGCCACGCAGATCGCGGACGTGCTGATGGACATGGAGGACATCACCGCCAAGGTCGCTGCCGCCACCGGCGGGCTGGAGGCCAAGGCGGCCAACGATAAGCGCAAGGCCACGATGACGCAGCTGGAGCAGGCGTGCGAGCAGGAGAGCGCCAGCGCCAAGGGCGGCCCGTTCAAGTGCGAAACCGTCGACATGTACCAGGGCGGCCAGTACTGGCTGTACAAGTACCACCGCTACACCGACGTGCGCCTGGTGTTTGCACCGGAGCGCGAGATCGCCGCCTTCGGCGGTGACCCGGACAACTTCCAGTTCCCGCGCTGGTGCCTGGACATGTCGGTGATGCGCGCCTACGGGCCGGACGGCAAGCCGGCCGCGACGCCGAACTTCCTCCGCTTCCGTCCCACGGGCCCGGAAGTCAATGAGCTGGTGTTCGTCTCCGGCCACCCGGGCAATACCTCGCGCCTGCTCACCGTGGCGGAACTGGAATACCTGCGCAATGTCAGTTTCCCGCGCTGGCTGCTGCGCAACTCCGAGCTGCGCGGCCGCCTGATCCAGTATGGCAAGACCAGCACCGAGGCTGCGCGAGTCGTCGAGGATCCGCTCAACGGCCTGGAGAACTCCATCAAGGTACGGCGCAAACAGCTCGATGCGCTGCTGGATGAACGTCTGATGCAGCAGAAGCGCCAGGAAGAGGCGGCGCTGCGCGCCAAGGTGGCCGCCGAGCCTGCGCTCGCCAAGGCCATCGGCGATCCCTGGGCGACCATCGCCACGGCGCAGCAGCGCCAGGCGGAGCTCTATCTGCCGTATGTGTACCTGGAGCAAGGCGGCGGCCTGGGAGGAAACTCGCCCGGGCGCCTCTTTGGTTATGCACGCACGCTGGTGCGCGCCGCGGCCGAGCGCCCCAAGCCCAACACGCAGCGCCTGCGCGAGTACAGCGACAACGCCCTGCCACGCGTGTTGCAGAGACTCACCGCGCCAGCACCGGTCTACCCGGAGCTGGAGAAGCTCAATCTCTCGTTTGACCTCGAGCGCATGCGCGAGTGGCTCGGGCCGGACGCACCGATCGTGCGCCAGCTGCTGTCGAAGGAGTCCCCCGACACGCTCGCCGCCCAGCTGGTCGACGGCACCAAGCTCGCCGATCCGCAGGTGCGCAAGGCCCTGTGGGAGGGCGGCGCGGCGGCCATCGATGCCTCCCAGGATCCCATGATCGTGTTCGCGCGCAGCGTGGATCCGGAGTCACGCGCCGTGCGCAAGAGCTACGAGGATGAGGTCGAGGCACCGGTCGATGCCGCTGCCGAAAATATCGCGCGCGCCCGCTTCAAGGTATTCGGCACCAGTGAGCCGCCGGATGCCAACTTCACCCTGCGGCTGAATTTCGGCACCGTGCAGGGCTGGAACGAGCAGGGACAGCAGGTGGCCCCCTTCACGCACCTGTCGCGCCTGTTCGAGCGCGCCACCGGCAAGGAGCCCTTCAGGATCCCGGACTCGTGGGTGAAGGTGAAGGACACGCTCAACCTGCAGACGCGCTTCGATCTGTCGACCAACAACGACATCGTCGGCGGCAACTCGGGCAGCCCGCTCATCGACAAGAACGCCCAGATAGTGGGGCTGATGTTCGACGGCAATATCCACTCCATTGCCGGCAACTTCTGGTTCGACGACCGGACCAACCGCGCCGTCGCCGTGGATCCGCAGATCATGTTCGAGGCGCTGCGCAAGGTGTACAAGGCCGACGAGCTGCTCGCCGAGCTCAGCGCGAAGCACCCGTAGTGGCGCCACGGGCCCGGCAAGCGCGCTTGCCGGGCCGCTCAGCGCGACGCTGCCCCGTGGGTGGGGCTCTCGTGGGCTACGATGCGAAAGCGCACCCGCATCTCGTCCTGCACCTGCAGGGCGCCCAACATCGCGCTGAAGGGTTTCAAGCCAAGGTCCGTCTGCCGCACGCTGGTGTCACCGCTGACGATCAGCGTCCCCGCCGCCCGCTCGTAGTGCACCGGGACGCGCAGGGTGTGCGGCTCATCGCGCACCAGCGCCTGCATCTCGGCCACCAGCGCGCCGGGGGCCGGCGGCTGTGCCTCCTGCAGGCGCAGCCCGCGCAGCACGATCTCGGCGTGATGCTCGCCATCCAGCAGCGCCTCCCCGAGCATGTTGTGCTTCGTGCCTGACTTGGCCGAATCCGGCACCTCGGGCGGGAAGTCGGCGCTGTGTTCCTCGGACCGCAGGGCGCTCTCATCGACACTCAGCGTGCCCACCGGGATGTGCAACTCGAAGGTTGTCTGCAGCACATCGCTGGCGACGTAGAAGGTGCCGGACAGCTCGTGCGAGGCAATCAGGTGATTGTGACCGGCGGCGGCGAGTGCCCCGCCCTTGAACACCAGAATCGTCAGCAGCGATTCAGCCCCCGCGACGTCGTAGGGAACACCGACGTGCGCGGCCGGCGCCGGCGCCGCCGGGGGCGTCACCGGCGCAACCTGCGGGCGCACCGGACAACCCGTCAGCAGCAGCGCGGCCGACAGCGCCGTCAGGCGCCAGAGTAGGCAACGCACGCTCACGCGCATAAGCTTGCACGCATGGCAATTCGCAACACTATCCACCGCTGGGGCGTCCTCGCCCAGTCATTGCATTGGCTCATCGCTGTATTCATCCTGGCGCAGTTCACGCTCGCATGGCTGTTTGCCGATCTGCCGGCCGGCGCCAGGAAGCTCACGCTGCTGGCGCGCCACAAGTCCATCGGCATCACGATTCTAATGCTGGCACTCGTACGGCTGGGATGGCGCTGGGCCAACCCTACGCCTACTTTGCCGGACACGCTCAAGCCTTACGAACGCAGTCTTGCCAGATTCACGCACGCGCTCCTGTACGTGCTGCTGTTCGCCGTTCCCCTCACCGGCTGGCTGATGTCCTCCGCGCGAGGCTTCCCGGTGAGCTGGTTTGGGCTGTTTCAGCTGCCGGATCTGGTGGCCAAGGACAAGGGGTTGTACGACCTGCTGGTAACGACGCACACGGCGTTGGCCTGGACGCTCGGCGGAGTGGTGGCCTTGCACGTGGGAGCCGCACTGAAGCACCATTTCATGCTCAAGGACAATGTACTGCGGCGCATGCTGCCCTTTACCACCAACAAGGCTCAAGGATCCCAGCGATGAGAATCCCACTGCGCGCGGCGCTCCCCGGACTGTTGTTGCTGCTGAGCCCCGCCCTGACGCCGGCGTGGGGTGCGGATGCGCCCGCCGCCACGCACTACGTCCTCGATCCGTCCAAGAGCACGCTGGAATTCAATTTCTCGCAGGCGGGCGCGCAGAACAAGGGCAAGTTCAAGCAGCTCGCGGCGAGCTTCGACTTCGCCCCCGACAACCTGGCAGCCAGCAGGCTCGACGTCACGATCGAGGTCGGCTCGCTGGACACCGGTGACCAGGAACGCGATGACACCCTGCGCTCCGCGGATCTGTTCGCGTCCAGCAAATTCAAACAGGCGCGCTTCAGCGCCACGCAGATCGCCAAGACCGCCACCGGCTACGAGGCCATCGGCAAGCTCACCATCCGTGACGTGACCCGCGAAGCGCGCGTCCCTTTTGCCCTGCGTACCGCCGCCGAGAATGGCGCCAGCGTCGTTTACATGACCGGCAAGACCAGTGTGCGCCGCCTCGATTACGGTGTCGGGCAGGGCGACTGGAAGGCGACGGATCAGGTCGGCAACGATGTCGGCGTGACCTTCACCCTGCGGTACGCGCCACGCTGAGCCGCGGCATTCAAAGCGGCGTGCCGTCGCCTCGGGTCATCTTGCCGCGGGCGTGCGGCGGACTCCACATGAGGTCCACGTCGGCGTCCGCGTAGTACGCGGTGTCCTGCGGGTCGCGATTGCCGATGACGAGGTAGGACGCCGGGCGGTCGCTGCGGTTCACGAACTGATGCCCATCCTCGGTGCCGGCGACGAAGCCCGCGCACATGCCGGCACTGAGCAGCTGCTCGCCGCCGTTGGTGCGCAGCAGCAGCTCGCCCTGCAGCACGTAGACGAACTCGTCCTCGTGCGTGTGCCAGTGACGCATGGAGGATTCCTTGCCGGGCAGCAGGGTCGCCACGTTAACCCCGATCCGCGTCAGCCCCAGCGCCTCCCCCAGCCTGCGCACCTCACGCGGTAGCACGCGCGCGCGGTACGGTTCCGGGTAGCTGCTGCGCGAGATGGCCGGCACCGTCTGCGGATCGAGAGCCGGTTTCCTCAGTAACATGGCGCGCTCCGGGTGGTGGCGCGGTTGACTCGTGCCGCTGCCTTCAGGGAGCATGCCATAAGCTGCATGCCTGAAATACTTGATGACGTCGGCAACTGCGTCGATGCGGTGCTGCGCCGTATAGGGCCGCGCATCGTGCTCGCGCTGCCGCTGGGTATTGGCAAGCCCAATCCCCTCGTCAACGAGTTCTACCGGCGCGCGGCGCGTGATCGCACGCTCGACCTGACCATCATCACGGCGCTGTCGCTGCTGAAGCCCGTGGCACACGGGGCCCTCGAGCGGCGCCTGGTGGAACCGCTCGCGGAACGTATCTTCGGCAGCTATGTCGAGCCGGAGTACGCGCGCGCGCTGCAGGCGAATGCGTTGCCGGCGAACATTCGCGTCATCGAATTCTTCCTCACCCCGGGTGCGTTCCTCAACTGCCCGCCGGCACAGCACAACTACCTCAGCGCCAACTACACGCACGTGGCGCGCGAGGTGCTGGCCCGGGGAGTCAACGTCATCGCCCACCTAGTCGCCCGGCGCACGCTCAACGGGCAGCTGCAGCTGAGCCTGGGGTCAAATCCAGACGTCACCGTGGATCTGTTGCCGCGGATCGAGCAGGCGCGGCGTGAAGGTCGCGACATCGTCCTGATCGGCGAGACGCACGCGCAGATGCCCTTCATGGCAGGCCAAGCGCAGCTGGAGCCGGAGCGCTTCGATTACCTCGTGGACCACCCGCGCTACGACTACGACCTCTTTGGGCCGCCGAACGCGCCGCTCAGCAGCGCCGCGCACGCCATCGGGCTGTATGCGAGCGCCCTGGTGCGCGACGGCGGCACGCTGCAGGTCGGGATCGGGGAGCTCGGGGATGCGCTCATCTATGCGCTGCTGCTGCGCCACCAGCAGAACGAGGCGTGGCGCGGCGCGCTGGCCGCGCTGGCTGCCGGCCGCGCCGCCGAATCCATTGGCGCCAGCGGCGGGGAGGCGCCCTTCACGCACGGCCTGTTCGCGGCCAGCGAGCTGTTCGTCGACCAGCTGCTGGAACTGTACCGCGCGGGCGTGCTGCGACGGCGCGCCTATGACAGCCTGCCGATCGAGCGGCTGCTGGCGGGCGGGGAGCCGGAGCGCTTCGACGCGACGCTGCTACCCAAGCTGCTCGCCGCCGGCGTCGGGCCGCTGCTGAATGAGGCGCAGTTCACGGACCTCAAGCGCCACGGCGTGTTTCGCGAGGAGGTGGAGTTCGACGGCGGCCGCGTGCGCGCGCGCGGCGGGCAGTGGATCAACGCGGACCTGAGCGATGCCGGGAGCTGCGCGCGCATGGCAGCGGAGTGCCTGGGGCGCGAACTGCGCAACGGCCATGTGCTGCACGCGGGATTCTTCCTGGGCCCGCGCAGCTTCTACGCCGCGCTGCGGGAGCTGCCGGAGGATGAACGCGCGCAGTTCTCCATGCGCGGCGTGGGCTACGTCAATCAGCTGTATGGCCAGGACCAGGAGCTGCGCATGCTGCAGCGGCGCGGCGCGCGCTGCATCAATACGGCGATGATGGTGACGCTGCTGGGAGCTGCCGTCTCGGATGCGCTCGAGAGCGGCCAGGTGGTGAGCGGCGTGGGGGGCCAATACAACTTCGTGGCGATGGCGCACGCGCTGCCGGACGCGCGCTCGATCCTGTGCGTGCGCGCCACGCGCACCCGCCACGGGCAGACCACGTCCAACATCGTGTGGAGCTACGGTCACGAGACCATCCCGCGGCACCTGCGCGACATCGTCATCACCGAATACGGCATCGCGGATCTGCGCGGCGCAACGGACGCCGAGGTGATCGCCGCGCTGCTGAACGTCGCCGACTCGCGCTTCCAGCCGCAGCTGCTGGCGCGCGCCCAGGCGGCGGGCAAGATCGGCGCGGACTACACGATCCCGCAAGCGCACCGCCACAATCTTCCGCAACGCCTGGCCCGCGCGCTCGAGACTCACCGGACGCGGGGATTCTTCAGCGAATATCCGTTTGGGACCGACCTCACGACAGAGGAGATCGCGCTGGCGCGCGCCCTGAAATTCCTGGACGCCCGCACCAGCTCGCTCGCCGCGCGCCTGCGCACCGTGGGCGCGGCGCTGCTGCACGGTAAACCGGCGGCATCCCACGCGGCGGCACTGCGGCGCATGGGCCTCGAGCGCCCGCGCGGCGCCGCCGAGCGCCTGCAGCAGCGCCTGGTGGTACTCGGCCTGGATGCGACTGCGGCGCCGTCGCCGGGCGCCTGAGCCCTCAGCGCCTGGCCGGCCGTCGCCGCGCGCGCTTCGCCGGTGCGCGGCGCGTGACCTTGCGTGCCATTTTGGCGCGCATCTTGCGGCTGGCGGCCGCGCGACGCACTTTGGCTGGCTTGGCCCGGCCGCGCTTGGATGCCGGGGCTTGCTTGCGCGGGGTGCGCTTCGCAGGTCGTTTCTTCCTGGCCGGGGCCTTGCGGGCCTTTTTCCTGGCCGGCGGCCTTGGCGCCTTGGCGCTGTCCGTGCCGCGCAGCTGATCGAGGATCGCCGGGTTCTCCAGCGTCGAGACGTCCTGGGTGATCTCCTCGCCGCGCGCCACCGACTTCAGCAGGCGCCGCATGATCTTGCCCGAGCGCGTCTTGGGCAGGTTGTCGGCAAAGCGGATGTCGTCGGGCTTGGCGAGGGCGCCGACCTGTTCGGCCACCCAATCGCGCAGCTCCTTCACCAGCGCGCTGGTGTCGCCGGTGGGTCGCTGGCCGCGGCACACGACGAACGCGAATACCGACTCGCCCTTGATCTCATGCGGCTTGCCGACGACGGCAGCTTCCGCCACCCGCGGGTGCGCCACCAGCGCGGACTCGACCTCCATCGTGCCCAGGCGGTGACCGGCGACGTTCAGCACGTCATCGATGCGCCCCATGATCCACAAGTAGCCGTCCTTGTCGCGGCGGGCGCTGTCGCCCGCAACATAGAAGCGCTTGTTGAACTTCGACCAGTAGGTATCCAGGTAGCGGGCGTTGTCCCCCCAGATGGTCCGCAGCATCGAGGGCCAGGGTCGGCGGATGACAAGGTAGCCGCCGGCGTCGGCGCGCTTCACGCGCTTGCCGTGGTCATCGACGATCTCCGCCTCGATTCCCGGCAGCGGCTGCGTGCAGGAACCGGGCTTGGTCGGGGTCGCGCCGGGCAGCGGCGAGACGAGGATCGCGCCGGTCTCGGTCTGCCACCAGGTGTCCACGATGGGGCAGCGGCCCGCGCCGATCACGCGGTGATACCAGATCCACGCCTCCGGGTTGATCGGCTCGCCGACGCTGCCCAGCAGACGCAGCTTTGACAGATCGTATTTGGCGGGCCACTCCTCGCCGAGCTTCATGAGGGCGCGGATCGCGGTCGGCGCCGTGTACAGGATGGTGACGCCGTGGGTCTGGCAATTCTTCCAGAACCGGCCGGCATCCGGGTATGTCGGGCCGCCCTCGTACAGCAGTACCGTGGCCCCGGCGGCGAGCGGCCCGTAGGCGACATAACTGTGGCCGGTGACCCAGCCCACGTCCGCGGTGCACCAGAACACATCCTCGTCGCGCAGGTCGAAGATCCACTGCGCGGTGAGCTTCACCTGCAGCAGGTAGCCCGCGGTGGCATGCTGGATGCCCTTGGGCCTGCCCGTGGAGCCGGAGGTATAGAGCAGGTAAAGCGGGTGCTCGGCTTCCACCCACTCCGGGTCACAGCTCGGCGGCTGGTCCTCGATGACCTCATGCCACCACAGGTCGCGCGGTGCGCTCATGGGCACGGGCTTGCCCGTGCGCTTGAGGACGATGACGTGCTCGACGCTGGCACAGCCGCCGGCGAGCGCCTTGTCGGCCGCCGCCTTCAGCTCCACGACCTGGCCACCGCGCCAGCCGCCGTCGGCCGTGATCACGAGCTTCGCCCGGGTGTCCTCGATGCGGTCCCTGAGCGCCACGGCAGAGAAGCCGCCGAACACCACCGAGTGAATCGCGCCGATGCGATTGCAGGCGTGCATGGCCACGATCACTTCGGGCACCAGCGGCATGTAGATGATGACGCGATCGCCGTGCTTGATGCCCCGCGCCTTGAGCGCGTTGGCGAAGCGGCACACTGCCGCGTGCAGTTCCCGGTAGCTCAGGCGCCGCGTGTCGCCCGGCTCCCCCTCGAAGATGATCGCGGTCTTGTCGCCGCGCTCGGGCAGGTGTACGTCCAGGCAGTTCACCGAGGCATTCAGCCGCCCGTCGGTGAACCAGCGGTAGTTGGGTGCGTCGCTGTCATCCAGAGCGTGCGTAAAGGGCACCTGCCACTTGAGCTCCCGTACGGCAAGCCCCGCCCAGAAGCCGACGTAATCCGCGCGGGCCTGCCTGTGCAGCTGGGCAAGATCGTCGGGCTTGATGCGGGCCCGCGCCGTGAAGGCGGGTGGCGGGGCGAACGTGCGCTCCTCCAGCAGGATCGACTTGATGTTCTCTTCCGACATGGCCTACTCGCGCTGTTGCTGCAACTCACACCGGCTGCGGGCGTGAAAGCATAGCCGAATCGGATGCAGCCGGGATGTCAGGCCCGCGCCGCCGCCAACAGGCGCTCGATCATCGCGCGTGCCTGGCGCACGTAGCCGCCACCGAACATGTTGGCGTGGTTGAGCACGTGGTAGAGGTTGTACAGTTCCGCCCGCACCTCGCTGCCGGGGGGCAGCGGCGCCACCGCGGCGTAGGCGCGGTAAAACACCTCGCTGAAGCCGCCAAAGAGACGCGTCATCGCAAGCTCAGCCTCACGGTCGCCGAAGTAGACCGCGGGATCGAAGACCACGGGTTCCCCGGTGGGCGCGGCCAGCCAGTTCCCGCCCCACAGGTCGCCGTGCAACAGCGACGCCACGGGCCGATGCCCCGGCAGCAGCTTGGGCACGACCTCGAGCAGCCGCTCGCCCGCCGCAACGAGGTCTGCGGCGCCGCGCCGCGCGGCGAGGGTCAGCTGTGGGCGCAGGCGCCGCTCGCGCCAGAACTCCGCCCAGTCCGCGTGCCAGCCGTTCGGCTGCGGCGTACGCCCGATGAAGTTGTCGTGGCTGAAGCCGAAACGCTCGGCCGTCACGGCATGCAGCGCCGCCAGAGCCTCGCCCAGACGCCGCTCACAGCGCGCCTCGGCGGGCACAGCTTCGATCCACTCGAGGGCGAGAAAGGCGGCGCTTTCGGTCTGACCGCTGCCGATCACCCGCGGGACCCGCAGCGCCCGCGCACCTGCCAGCTCGGCGAGTCCGGCGGCTTCGGCTTCAAACATCACACGCCCGGCGCGCGCGGCGACCTTGACGAACAGCAGCCCCGCGCCGCATCTCCAGGCGTAGCACTCGTTGATACTGCCACCGCCCACGCTGCGCTCAGGCCCGGGCGCACACTGTCCCACGCCCAGCGTGCCGAGTTCCCGTGCGATGCTTTCTAGACGCTCCGTGGCACTAGCGCCGGTGCAGAAAGAGGTGGGTCGCACGCTCGCCCGCGACGACTTTGGTGCACGCATAGCCCAAGGCCCGCAGGTCGATGTCGTGCCAGAGGTGCTCCCCGCGACCCAGCAGGACCGGCCGCAAGGCGAGATGCAGCTCATCAACAAGGCCGGCGCGCAGATACTGACGCAGCGTGGCCACCCCGCCACCGAGGCGCACGTCCTTAGCACCCGCAGCGGCCTGCGCCTGCTCCAGGGCGGCCTCAATGCCTCCCGTGACGAAATGAAACTCGGTGCCGCCCGCCATCTGCAGCGGCGCGCGCGCATGGTGGGTCAGCACGAAGACGGGCGTGTGATACGGCGGCTCCTCACCCCACCAACCCCGCCAGCTCTCGTCCGGCCACGGGCCGCGCACCGGTCCAAACATGTTGCGGCCGAGAATCCACGCGCCGATTCCGGCGAAGGCTTGCTCGGCAATGCCGTTGTCGACGCCGGTCTCGCCATCCTCCTGGCCGTGCATCCTGCGCCACAGGCGTGTGTGGAAGAACCACTCCATGAGCTCCGGGCCGCCGACGCCGAGCGGATGCTGCAGATCCTGGTCCGGACCGGCACCGTAGCCGTCGATGGAAATCGCGAAACTCAGTACTCGGAGCCTGGACACTGCATCACCCCGGCGGGATTACGAGATAGGGGAAACAGCCGCGCGCGCCAAAAGCATCTGGGCAAACCGCAGCTAGGCGGCCGGCAGCTGCGCCAGTCGCTCGCCCTGGCGACGCAGGAACGGGCCGAAGCCAAGGTGATCGTAGAGCCCGCAGAGCGCATCCATGTCCGGGGAAGCCCGCAGCAGCCCCTCCACGCCGGTGCCGAGTTTCAGGTCGCAGGCGATACGGGTGAGCCGCCGGCTGAGATAGACCGCCTCGCGGTGGTCGGTGAGCTTCTGCGCCAGGGTCGCAGCTCCCCGCAGTTTTAGCTGAGCCACCCGTCCGAGGTCCTCGTACATCTCATCGAGCGAGGCGAACGCTTTCATCAGGGAGGCGGCGGTGCGATGGCCGATGCCGGGAACGCCGGGGATGTTGTCCACGTCATCGCCGGTGAGGGCGAGGTAATCGGCAAAGCGCTCCGGCAGCACTCCGAAGTGGCGCTCGATGTCGTGGTAGCCGAACTGCTCGCGGGCGCCGTAGTCCCAGAACACGTCGCCGTTACGCATCAGCTGGGCCAGGTCCTTGTCGCGCGTGATGTAGGCCGAGCGGATGCCTTCCTCGTGCATGAGCGTGCCGAGCGAGCCGATGATGTCATCGGCCTCGTATTCGGGATCGACGAACATCGCAATTCCCAGGTGCCGGCACAACTCCCGGCAGCGCTCGAACTGCAGCACCAGGTCCGCCGGCGCCCGTTCGCGGTTCGCCTTGTAGGGCGGGTAGATGCGACTGCGGTAGGAGTTGGCGCGCCGCTGGTCGAAAGCGACCGCGATGTACTTGGGGCGCACCCGCTCGATCAGGTCCCCAAGGAAGCGCGCGAAGCCGAACACCGCATGCACCGGCTGGCCGTCCCGGTCGCGCATGTCGGGCAGCACCGAGTGATAGGCGCGAAACACGTAGACCGAGGCGTCGACGAGGAAGATCAAGGCGGTGAGGTGCTCCGTGCAGCCGCCGCCACCTTAACAGTGCCGCCCGCGCCCGTCACCCGCTCAGGCGAGCCAGCGCTGGATGCGATCGTGCAGCGGGCTCGAGCGTGGGAAGTGCGCCAGCAGGTATTCCATCTGGTCGGCGAGCACGCGCCGGCCCTTAAGGAAGATGTATTCCGCGTAGGTGGGCGTGAAGGGCACCGCGATGAGCTGCATCTTCGCCTGCTCGGGGGTGCGCGAGGCCTTCTGATTGTTGCAGCGGCGACAGGCCGCAACGACATTGCGCCAGATGTCCGTGCCGCCCTGGCTGAAGGGGCGGATGTGATCGCGCGACAGCTCACGCGAGGGGAAGCGCTGCGCGCAGTACATGCACAGGTAGGCGTCGCGGCGGAAGAGGGTCTGGTTGTTCAACGGCGGCACGTAGTCGTGGCGCGTATTGCCCGGATTGCCGGTGTGGCCCACGGTGGCGACGATCGAGTTCACCTCCAGCACCGTGCGCCGCCCGCTGCGGGCGTTGACGCCGCCGTACAGTTCGTACAGCGGCGAACCGCACGTGTATGCGACCTGTTCCTGGTGGTACAGTCGCGCCGCTTCCTTGTAGTCGATCCACTCGAGCGGCATGCCGGCAACGTCCGTGCGCAGCACCATCTGCGACAGCCCGCGTGCGGCGGGAGTCGCAACGATACGCAGGTCCTGCATCGGACCGTGGTCAGCGCGCTCGAGATCGATGCCTTGCATGGCGGTCTGTAAGATACGGCACTTTTGTGCAAGAATTCAACATCGCAAGGTCCTAATTCGATTAAAGATTTTTAACAGCGTGGCCGACCGGCTACGCGACGCGAGAGGCCTTAATGTCAGTAACAATTGGTGCGCTTCGCGAGAGCGCGCCGCAAGAGACTCGCGTCAGCCTGGTCCCGGAAGTCGCCGACAAACTGGTGAAGGAAGGCGCGCGCGTGCTCGTGCAGCGCGGTGCGGGTGAGCGGGCGCGCTTCCCGGACGCGCTGTATGCGAGCGCCACCTGGGCTGACTCGGCCGAACAGGTGCTCGCCGAGTCAGACGTGGTGCTGAGCGTGCAGCCACTCACGCCCGAGCAGATCCAGCGCCTCAAGCCCAGCGCGGTGGTCATCGGCTTCATGCAGCCACACGCGCGGCGCGCCGAGGTCGCGGCGCTCAAGGCGCGCGGCATCACGAGCTTCGCCATGGAACTGGTGCCGCGCATCTCGCGCGCGCAGTCGATGGACGCGCTGTCCTCGCAGGCGGCCATCGCCGGCTACAAGGCGGTGCTGCTGGCCGCCAGCCACCTGCAGAAGTTCTTCCCCATGCTCACCACCGCCGCCGGCACCGTCCGCCCGGCGCAGGTGCTGATCATCGGCGCCGGGGTCGCGGGGCTGCAGGCCATCGCCACCGCGCGTCGCCTCGGCGCCGTGGTCGAGGCCTACGACGTGCGCAGCGCCACCAAGGAGCAGGTGAAGTCCCTCGGTGCCAAGTTCGTCGAGACCGGCGTGAGCGCCGACGCCGCGGGCGGCTACGCGCGCGAGCTGACCGCGGAAGAGAAGGCCAGGCAGCAGGAGGTGCTGGATGCGCGCATCGCGGCAGCCGATGCCGTCATCACCACCGCCTCGGTGCCCGGGCGGCCGGCGCCGAAGATCATCACGCGCGCCACCGTGGAGCGCATGCGCGCCGGGTCCGTGGTGGTGGACATCGCCGCCGAGCAGGGCGGCAACTGCGAGCTGACGCGCGCCGGCGAGGTAATCGAGCACCAGGGCGTCAAGATCGTTGGCGCGGTGAACCTGCCGGCGGAGCTGGCCTACAACGCCAGCGAGATGTACTCGCGCAATCTCCTGAACTTCCTCAAGCCCGCCCTGGTGAAGGGGGAGCTCGTGATCGACTGGAACGATGAGGTGTTTGCACAGTCGTGCCTGACCCGCGGCGGTGCCATCCAGCACGAGCCGACGCGGCAGGCACTGGAGGGCTCGACATGACCGGGATCGTGGCGCTGTACATATTCATGCTGGCGGCCTTCACCGGTTACGAAGTCATCTCGCGCGTACCGGTGATCCTGCACACCCCGCTGATGTCCGGGTCGAACTTCGTGCACGGCATCGTGCTGGTCGGCGCGATGGTGGCGCTCGGCGGCGCGCACACCACGCTGGAGAAGACCATCGGCGTAATCGGCGTGCTGCTCGCCGCCGGCAACGCCGTGGGCGGTTACGTCGTCACCGAGCGCATGCTGGAGATGTTCAAGTCCAGCGGCACGCGCGCCTCCAAGGGGCGGCACTGATGCCGGCGTGGGCCTCGCGTGAGCTGCTGATCCAGGCGAGCTACTTCGTCACCGCGGTGCTGTTCATCATCGGGCTCAAGCGCATGAGCTCCCCGGTGCACGCCCGCAGCGGCATCCTCTGGGCCGGCGCCGGGATGCTGGTGGCGACGCTCATCACCTTCCTGTACCCCGGCATGAGCAACTACGAGCTCATCGTCCCGGCGATGTTCGTGGGCGCGGGGCTGGCCTGGTGGAGCGGCAGGCGCGTGGCCATGACCGACATGCCGCAGATGATCGCGCTCTACAACGGCATGGGCGGCGGCGCGGCCGCCGCCATCGCGGCGGTGGAGCTGTACCGCGGCGAGATGAGCGGATATGCCGCCGGCACGCTCGCAGTGGCCGGCGGGCTGATCGGGGCGGTGTCCTTCAGCGGCAGCGCCATCGCCTTCGGCAAGCTGCAGGGCCTGATCAAGCGCAGCTTCCGCTTCCGGGGGCAGCAGATCCTGAACCTGCTGCTGCTGCTGGCGGCGGTCGTGCTCGGCGCCCTCATCGCCTCGCACGCCAATGCCACGCCCGTGGTGGTGACGGGGCTGTTCGTGCTGGCGCTGCTGCTCGGCCTCACCATGACGCTGCCCATCGGCGGCGCCGACATGCCGGTCGTCATCTCCCTGTACAACGCGCTCACCGGGCTGGCCGTCGCCTTCGAGGGCTTCGTCCTCAACAACGCGGCGATGATCATCGCCGGCACCGTGGTGGGCTCGGCGGGCACGCTGCTCACGCAGCTGATGGCGAAGGCCATGAACCGCTCGCTCGGCAACGTGCTGTTCTCGGGCTTCGGCGACACGGGGGCCGCCACCACCGGCACGGTCAGTGGCAGCCTCAAGCCGATCGAGGCCGCCGACGTCGGCGTCATGATGGCGTTCGCGCAGAAGGTGATCGTGGTGCCCGGCTACGGCATGGCGGTCGCGCAGGCCCAGCACAAGATCTGGGAGCTGTGCCAGCTGCTCATCGACCGCGGCGTCAACGTCAGGTTCGCCATCCATCCGGTGGCGGGACGCATGCCCGGGCACATGAACGTGCTGCTCGCCGAGGCCGGGGTGCCCTATGACCTGATCGCAGACCTCGATGAGATCAACGCGGAATTCGAGACCGCGGACGTGGCGCTCATCATCGGCGCCAACGACGTCGTCAACCCGGTAGCGCGTACCGACAAGTCGAGCCCCATCTACGGCATGCCGATCCTGAACGCGGACAAGGCCAAGAACGTCATCGTCATCAAGCGCGGCCAGGGCGCCGGATTCTCCGGCATCGAGAACGCGCTCTTCTACCTGGACAACACGCGCATGCTCTACGGGGATGCGCAGAAGGCGGCCGCGGAGCTGATCCAGTCGGTCAAGGCGGTGGGCTGAACCGGCGCGCCGGGCGCACGGGCTTCACTGGAGGATCGCCCCATGCAGCGCAGAAATCTGCTCCAGGGTGCGGCGGCACTGCCGCTGCTGACCATGCTGCCGGCGGCACTGTGGGCGTCGGGGCCGCGGCAGCGCGTGCGTCCAGCCGATCCGCAGTGGCCGAGCGCCGCCAAGTGGCGGGAGCTCAAGCGCGCCGTGGGCGGCAATCTGCTCGAGGTGCACCCGCTCTTTGACGCCTGCGCCGCCGCGGCCGCCCCGGCCTGCGCGGAGGTGCTCAAGAACATCCGCAACCCGTTCTATATCGGGGATCAGGCGGGGGGCACGCAGGTGTCGGGCTGGCTGGATGCCTGGACGCCGGCCGCGAGCGTCTACGCGCTCCGGGCCCGCCACGCGGCCCACGTCGCGGCGGGCGTGAATTTCGCGCGCCGCCACAACCTCAGACTGGTCATCAAGGGTGGCGGCCACAGCTACCTCGGCACCTCCAATGCCGCCGACTCGCTCCTGATCTGGACCCGCGCGATGAATCAGGTCGCGCTGCACGAGGCGTTCGTCGGTGAGGGCTGTGCCAACCAGGTACCCGCGGCGCCCGCGGTGAGCCTCGGTGCGGGCTGCATGTGGAGCGATGCTTACCACGCCGTCACTGCCCGTGGCGGCCGCTACGTGCAGGGCGGCGGCTGCACCTCGGTGGGGGTCGCCGGCCTCATTCAAAGTGGCGGCTTCGGCAGCTTCTCCAAGGCCTTCGGCAACGCCGCCTCGGGACTGCTGGAAGCGGAGGTCGTGACCGCCGATGGCCGCGTGCGCGTGGCCAATGCCTGCACCAATCCGGACCTGTTCTGGGCCCTCAAGGGCGGCGGCGGGGGCAGCTTCGGCGTCGTCACCCGCCTCACGCTGCGCACCCACGAACTGCCGGAATTCTTCGGCGCCGCCTGGGGCAGCATCAAGGCCGGCTCGGATGAGGCCTTCCGCCGGCTGCTGGCACGCTTCCTCGCCTTCTACGCCGCCAGCCTTGCCAACCCGCACTGGGGCGAGCAGTTCGCGGTGCAGGAGGGCAACTCGCTGAAGATCTCGATGGTGTGCCAGGGTCTGAGCGCAGAGGAGGCCCGCAAGGTGTGGCAGCCCTTCTTTGCATGGGTGCAGGCCACGCCCGCTGACTACACGGTGACCGATGAGCTCGGCGCCGGCGCCAAGGTGGCACGGCAATGGTGGGACATTGAGGGCAACCGCAGCATGATTGCAGACCCGCGCGCCGGTGCAGCCCCACAGCACGGCTGGTGGCGGGGCGACCAGGATCAGGTCGGCGCCTACCTGCACGGCTACGATTCGCTGTGGCTGCCCGCCTCACTGCTCAGGGCGGGCGCGCAGCAGCCGCTCGCGGACGCACTGTTCGCCGCGAGCCGCTTCAAGGAGGTCGGGCTGCACTGTAACAAGGGGCTCGCGTTCGGGGCGCCCGCGGCCATCGCCGCCACGCTCGACACCGCCATGAATCCTGCGGTCACCGAGGCGTTCGCGCTCGCGATCATCGCCGACGGCGAGGCGCCCGCGTATCCGGGCATGCAGCGCGCGCCGCTGGACCTTGCGGCCGCCCACCGGGACGCCCGCGCGATCGATGCCGCCACGGAGGCGCTGCGCAAAGTGGCTCCGCAGCCCGGCTCCTACGTGTCCGAGAGCAATTTCTTCAACGCCAGCTGGCAACAGGCCTACTGGGGCGAGCACTACCCCAGGCTGCGCGCCGTGAAAAAGAAGTACGATCCGGAGGGCCTGTTCTTCGTGCACCACGGCGTGGGCTGCGAGGAATGGAGCGCCGACGGCTTCACCCGTATCGCCTGAGCAGGCCAGCCAAGGAGTGCCCCCGCGTTGCCTGACATGCCAATGACCCCCGCACTTGCGGCGCGCCGCCCGGGAAGTTCTGCGTACCGGGCGCTGGCCGCCGCCGCCTTCTTACTCGTGAGTGCCCCGCTCGCCGCCGCGCCGCCGGCGCCCGCGCCGAGCAAGAAACCATCGACGACGGCGGAGGTGCTGGCGGCCTCGACTCCCGCGGACTGGCGCGCGCTGGATCCGCAGAACACTCTTTATATGGAGCTGCCCGCCGGGCGGGTCGTGATCGAGCTCGCGCCCCAGTTCGCCCCCCACCACGTCGCCAACGTCACCGCCCTTGCCCGCGAGCATTATTTCGACGGCCTGTGGATCATGCGCGCCCAGGACAACTACGTCGTGCAGTGGGGTGACCCGGACAGCAAGAAGTCCGTCGGCGCAGCGCAGCGCAGCCTGGCAGCGGAATTTGAGCGGCCACTGCGGGGGCTGACGCTCACGAAACTTCCCGATGCGGACACTTATGCCGCCGAAGTCGGCTTTCTCGACGGCTTTCCCGTGGCCGCCGATCCCGCCAGCGGGCGGGCCTGGCCGGTGCACTGCTACGGCATGGTCGGGGCCGGGCGCGACAATGACGTCGACAGCGGCGGGGGCACCGAGCTGTACGTGGTGATCGGCCAGGCACCGCGGCACCTGGACCGCAACGTCACCCTCCTCGGTCGCGTGGTGCAGGGGATGGAGCTGCTGGCGGTGATGCCGCGCGGCAGCGGCGCGCTCGGCTTCTACGAGCACCCCGAGCAGCGCGTGCCGATCAAGGCGCTGCATGTTGCCGCCGACGTGCCGCTGGCACAGCGCACCGAGCTGGAGGTGCTGCGCACCGACACGCCCACCTTTGCGGCCTACGTGGCGGCACGTCGCAACCGGCTCGAGGAGTGGTTCAAGGTGCCCGCAGGGCACGTGGATGTCTGCAACGTGCCGCTGCCGGTGCGCGGGCGCGCCGCCGGCGCTGCCAAGTAAAGCGCGGCCCGCCGCGCCCCTTCAGTGATGCGGCGGCGGCGGCGGCCGCCCCGCCCCGTGCTGCCGCTGCGCACGCGCGTGATCAACCATTTCCCGGCGCTGCGCCGGGGTCGCGTTTCGCCAGCGCTCCTGCAGCATCTGGCGCCGCTCCGGCGGCAGCTGCTGAAAGCGATGGAAGTTCTGCCGCATGATGGCGCGCTCGTGCGGCGGCAGGGACTGGAACTGCTGCCAGCGGCCGCGCAGCGCCTGGCGCTGCTCCGGCGGCAGGGCGCGCCAGCGCGTGAAGCGATCCTGTGCCTGGCCGCGCTGCTCGGCCGACATGCCCAGCCAGCGTTCGCTGCCGCGCGCCAGCGCCTGCTGCCGCTCGGCTGGCAGCGTGCCCCACTCGTTACCGAATTTGGACAGCAGCTGCTGCTGTTGCGGGGAGAGGCTCTGCCAGGCGACCGGTGCCGGCGGCGGCGGCGCCGCGGGCGCGGGCGTCTGCTGCGCAAACACGGGAGCCGCGAGCAGCAGCAGGCTCGCGAAGGCGACTGAGCGGCAGGTGTTATTCATTGTTCTTTGGTCCCGGGGGGCTCGGGGGGCTCGGGGGCGGTGGTGTCGCGGGCTTGGGCGGCGGCGGCGGCGGGTGAGTCGCGTCGGGCTGCGCAAGATAGTCCGGGTTGGTCTCGGCGAGGCCGTCGACCCCGCCCAGGAACTCGAGGAAACCCGGATCCGGGTCCTCCGGCGGGGGCTTGTGCCCGTCGTCGGCCCGGGCCGCGCCGAGGAGCAGTGCGCAGCTGAGCAGCACCGTTATCCGCGCGCGTGACTTGAGCATCAGCCGTCGCTCTCGGCATTCGCGTCAGCCTGAGTGGCCGCCCACTCGTAGAACGAATTGTCCCCATCCTGCACCAGGTCTAGTCCCTCGGCGTCGGCGAGCAGGTCCATGTCCTCGACCGCGGAGCGCTGGGCATCCAGTACCGGCAGCTCACTCGCCGGCTCGCGGTGCCACAACGTCACCGCGACCAGCAGCGCCGCGGCGACCGCGCCGGCGGCCGGCATCAGGGTGAAGCTGCGCCACCAGGCGGGTCCTGCAGCCGCGGCAGCGAGCGCCGCCTGCCGCGCCTGATTCAGGCGCGAGCGCGTGCGCGCGTCGACGCGCTGCACGCTCTCCTCCAGGACGGTGCGCGCGTTGCGCTCGAAGGGCGTCAACGGCTCTTGCTCCGGGCTCATACGTAGAAATCTCCGAGTTGCGCGCGCAGTGCCTGCACGGCGCGGAAGTAATGTGTCTTGACGCTGCCTTGCGAGCAACCCATGGCCGTCGCCGTCTCGGCCACGTCCATGCCCTCCAGCGTGCGCAGCAGAAAGGCCTGCTGCTGCCGCCGTGGCAGCGCCTCGAGCGCCTGCTGCAGCGCCCCCATGGCCTCGTTCAGCTCCAGGCGCCTCACCGGTCCGGGTTCGCTGCTGGGCGCCTGCGCGATCGGATCCGGCTCGTCCTCGTCGTCCTCGCCGCGAAACGGCAGCCACGCGATGACGCGCCCGCGCACGGTGCGGCGGCGCTGCATGTCGCGGATGCGGTTCTCCAGGATGCGGTAGAACAGCGGCTTCCACTGCTCCGGTGGGCGCTGCGCGTAAGCGCGGGCCAGCTGCAGCATCGCGTCCTGCACCGCGTCCAGCGCGTCCTCCTCGTGCCGCAGCGCCGCCTGGGCGATCTTGAATGCCTTCAGCTCGACGCTGGCCAGAAACTGGTTCAGCGCACGCGATCGGCTCTGGGCAGAGGAAGATTCCGTCAGATCCACGTCGCCGTGTAATGCGGCCGGCATGCTATAAGGCGACGCGAGCGTAGCAAACTCGGACATGGCCTGTATAACGCGCCCGCTCCCACTCCGGTTGACGGCCCAGCAGCCCCGCAAGCCCCTGATTTACCTTGAACGTGACCCCTGAGCCCAAAGTCCTGCGGGTGGCGCTCGACACGCCCCTGCGGCGCCTGTTCGACTACCTCCCGCCCGCGGGCGCTGCCGGCCCCGTCACGCCCGGGGTCCGGGTACGCGTGCCCTTCGGCCGCCAGCGTCTCATCGGGCTCGTCATGGCGCGCGGCACCGGATCGGAGGTCGCGCCCGAGCGCCTGAAGCCGGTCCTGGAGGTGCTCGATGCCGAGCCGGTGCTGGATGCGGCGGCGCTGGCGCTCCTGAGCTGGGCGGCGGACTACTACCATCACCCGGTGGGCGAGGTGGTGGCGGGCGCCCTCCCCAAGGCGCTGCGCGCCGGCGCCGGCAGCGCCGCGCGCGAGGAGCGCTGGATGGTGAGCGCCGAAGGTCTCGCCGCTCATGCCCGCGGCGAGCCGCGGCGTGCGCCCCGGCAGCGGGCGTTGCTGGAATTTCTCGCCCTCGCCGGCGCCAGCCCGGCGAGCGTGCTCGAGGAGCGCGTGCCGCAGTGGCGTGCCGCGGCGCGCGCGCTGGTGGCGCGCGCCTGGGTCAGCAGCTGCGAAGTGCCCCTGAGGTCCGCGCCCTCCTCTGCGGCCGTGCGCGTCGCAGGTCCGGAGCTCTCCGGCGAACAGGCGGCAGCGGTGCAGGCGATCGGCGCCGCGCTCGGGGGCTACGCGGCGTTCGTGCTGCACGGGATCACCGGCAGCGGCAAGACCGAGGTGTATCTGCGCCTCATCGAACGGGTGCTGGCGGCGCAGCGCCGGGTGCTGGTGCTGGTGCCGGAGATCGGGCTGACACCGCAGCTCGTGGAGCGCTTCCACGCGCGCTTCGATACGCCCATGGCGGTGCTGCACTCGGCACTCACTGACCACGAGCGCCTGCTGGCGTGGCGCGATGCGTTCGCCGGCCACGCGCGCATCGTGCTCGGCACCCGCTCGGCGGTGTTCGCGCCGGTGCCGGATCTCGGCCTCATCGTGGTGGACGAGGAGCACGACGCCTCCTTCAAGCAGCACGAAGGCGCGCTGCGCTACTCGGCCCGCGACCTGGCCGTCGTGCGCGCGAGCCACGCGCGCGTGCCGATCGTACTCGGCTCGGCGACGCCGGCGCTCGAGACCCTGCATAACGTGGAGGCGGGCCGCTACACCCGTCTGCGGCTCGAGCGCCGCGCCGCACAGGCGCAGCCGCCGCGGCTGACGCTGCTCGATCTGCGCAGCACCGCGCTGCGGCACGGCATCGCGACCCCGGCGGTGCTGGCCATCGAGCGCACCCTGGCCGAGGACGGCCAGGTGCTGGTGTACCTCAATCGACGCGGCTACGCACCGACGCTGCTGTGCACGGCGTGCGGCTGGATCGCACCCTGCCGCGAGTGCGATGCGCGTCTCACCGTGCACCAGGGAGCCGGACGGCTGCGCTGCCATCACTGCGGCGCCGACGCGCCACTGCCGGCGCGCTGCCCGCAGTGCGGCTTCGCGGTGAAGGCGGTCGGCCAGGGCACCGAGCGCATCGAGGAGGTGCTGGCGGAGCTGTTTCCCGGCGTCAGCATCGCGCGCCTCGACCGCGACGTGGTGCGCAAGCGCGGCGACCTGGAGGCCGTGGTGGCGCGCGTCGCCTCCGGCGCGGCGCGCATCCTCGTCGGCACGCAGATGGTGACCAAGGGACACGACTTCCCGAACGTGACGCTGGTCGTGGTACTCAACGCCGACCAGGGCCTGTTCAGCACCGATTTCCGCGCCCCCGAACGCCTGGCACAGACCATCGTGCAGGTCGCCGGGCGCGCCGGGCGCGGCACGCGCCCCGGCGAGGTGCTGATCCAGAGCGAGTTTCCCGATCATCCGCTGCTCACCAACCTGCTCGCCGACGGCTATGACGGCTTCGCGCACGCGGCGCTCGAGGAACGCTCGCAGGCCGCCTGGCCGCCGTTCTCGCGCCTGGCCGCAGTGCGCGACTCGGCCAAGAGCGCAGCTGCTGCCCTCGCCTTTCTCAGCGAGGCGCGCGCGCTCGCGCGCGGTGCGCGTGGCGTGCGCCTGCTCGGCCCGGTGCCGGCGGCCATGGCGAAGCGCGCCGGCCGCTACCACGCGCAGCTGCTGCTCGAGAGCCACGAGCGCGCCCGCCTGCACGGCTTCCTCGCGGAATGGCTGCCGCGGGTGGAACAGCTCAAGAGCGCGCGCGCGGTGCGCTGGTCGCTCGATGTGGACCCCCTCGAACTGTTCTAGAAAGATCCTGCGGCCTTGCGAGCGCGCTGCAGCGCGCCTGCCCTGCAGGGGGCGCGCCCCGCGGCGGTCAAAGGCGGCCAATCGCAGATCGCTTCGGGTAAACTCGCGCGCTCAAATACCAGCGGAATTTCTACCCCTTTGAAGCAAGAACTCGAGCAGCTGCTGCTCGCCTCCCTGGAGAAACTCGTCGGCGGGCTGCTGAGCGAGATGCCGGATGCGGCCAGCGTAGCGGTGGAGCGCACGCGCGACGCGCAGCACGGCGAATTCGCCACCAACCTGGCGCTGCGCCTGGCGAAGGCGGCCCGCAAGAACCCGCGCGAGCTCGCCGCCGCGATCGTCGCGGCGCTGCCGGCCAATCCTCTGGTGGCGCGCGCCGAGGTCGCCGGCGCCGGCTTCATCAACTTTCATCTGGCCGCGGCGGCCTACCAGCGCGAACTGGCGAGCATCCACGCACGCGCGGGTGCCTACGGCGAGAGCTCGCTCGGTGCCGGCGAGCGCGTGCTGGTGGAATTCGTGTCGGCCAACCCCACCGGCCCGCTGCACGTCGGCCACGGCCGCCAGGCGGCCTATGGCGCGACCCTGGCCAACATCCTGCGGGCGGTGGGCTATCGCGCCGAGCGCGAGTACTACATCAACGATGCCGGCCGGCAGATGGACATCCTGGCAGTGAGCACCTGGGTGCGCTACCTGGAGGCCTGGGGCGAGGTGCTGCCGTTTCCGCAGAACGGTTATCGCGGTGACTATGTGCGCCCGCTGGCGCAGCGGCTGCAGGCCGCTGCCGGGCAGACGCTACGGCGTCCCGCCGCCAGCGTGCTCGCGAACCTGCCGGCGGATGCGCCGGACGGCGACAAGGAGGCGTACATCGACGCCCTGATCGCGCGCTGCCGCGAGCTGATCGGCGCTGAGGGCTTTCGCCAGGTTCTGGACCTCTCGCTCGCCCACATGCTCGGCGACATCCGCGAGGACCTCGCCGAGTTTGGCGTGCTGTTCGATCACTGGACCTCCGAGCGGGCGGTCGCCGACAGCGGCGCGATCGATCACGCGCTGGCGGTGCTGCAGTCGCAGGGACGCCTGGAGCGCAAGGACGGCGCGCTGTGGTTTCGCGCCAGCGAGTTCGGCGACGAGAAGGATCGCGTCGTGGTGCGCGAGAACGGCCAGAAGACCTACTTCGCCTCGGACATCGCCTACCACCTCGCCAAGTGTGAGCGTGGCTTCCAGCGCCTCATCGACGTGCTGGGCGCGGATCACCACGGCTACGTGGCCCGCGTGCGCGCGGGGCTCATCGCCATGGGCCAGCCGGCCGACTGCCTCGAGGCGACGCTGATCCAGTTCGTCAGCCTGTTCCGCGGCGCCGAGAAGATCCCGATGGGCAAGCGCGAGGCGCAGTTCGTGACGCTGCGGCAGCTGCGCGGGGAGGTCGGCAACGACGCCTGCCGCTTCTTCTATCTCATGCGCAGCCACGACCAGCCGCTGGACTTCGATCTGGAGCTGGCCAAGTCGCGCACCAACGAGAACCCGGTTTACTACATCCAGTACGCGCACGCGCGCGTCGCCAGCGTCATGAAACAGCTCGCGGCGCGCGGCCTGGTGTTTGAGCGCGAGCAGGGGCTCGCGGCGCTCGCCCGGCTCGACGGTCCGCAGGAGCAGGCGGTGCTGTCCGCGCTGACCCGCTACCCGGAGGTGGTCGAGCAGGCCGCGGTCAATCGCGCCCCGCACGCCCTGGTGCACTACCTGCGCGAGCTCGCCAACGTGTTTCATACCTATTACAACGCCGAGCAGTTCATCGTGGAGGACGCCGCGGTGCGCAACGCGCGCCTGGCGCTGGTGCTGGGCGTGCAGCAGGTGGTGCGCAACGGTCTGACGCTCTTGGGCGTGTCGGCGCCGGAGAGCATGTGAGTCGGGAACTGCGTGTGTGCCTGTGCGGCCGAACATGGCCAAGCTGACCGGCCGCGACTACAAGGGCCACCAGCGCCGTGGGCTGCAGGTGCGTGGGCTGCGTGAGTTCTCGTACGGCGCGGTGAGCGGCGTGGTGGTGACCTGCCTCGCCTTCGCCTATGTTTCCGGCCGACTGCACAAGCTCCCCGAGGCGGGCGACACGCCCCGCCCGGACCCACATCGCGTGGCGCGGGCGGACACCGAGGTGAGTGGCCCGGGCTCCGGAAAGACCTCCGAGAAGTACGACTTCTACGAGATGCTGCCGAACTTCGAGGTCGTGGTGCCGGAGAAGGACAAGGACGTCAAGCGTGACCTGCCGGCCGCCGCGAAGATCGAACGCCCGGGGGTGTATGTGCTGCAGGCGGGCTCGTACCGCAACGAAGCGGATGCCAACCGCGTGCGCGCGCAACTTGCGCTGCAGGGCGTCGACGCCAAGGTACAACGCGTGGCAGTGGACACCGACGTGTGGCACCGCGTGCGCATCGGCCCCATCAACAACCTCGACGAACTCAACAAGGTTCGCAGGCAGCTGCAGGCGGCCGAAGTGGATGCGCTCGTGATCCGCGTCGGCGACTGAGCACCCGCCGGGTGCTGCGGCGTCCTGGCGCTGCTGGTGCTTGCTGCGGCATGCATGGGTGTCCCGCCGCGTGCTTACTGGGTCAGACACACGTTCTGGTGTCAGGGCACGCCCGGCTGAGTCGAACGACGCGCCGTGCAGCTGCGGGACGTCCTAAGCGCTGCAGCAGGCGCGACCGCGGTGCGACACCCTCACGCGGACGCTAGGCCCTACGGTGCCGCCGCCGCTTGGGGTTGGCGGCGGACTTGCCGGTGCCCGCGGCGGTGACGGCGCGGCGCGACCAGATGAGCAGCTCCTCGGAATTCTCCAGCACGTCAGCCGGAGCCGCAAAGTAGCTCATGCTGACTTCGGGGCGATCGGCATAGGGCCGAAATGCCGCCATGCCACGCGTGGTGTAGTCGCTGCGGCTGGCGTCGTCAACGCGCAGGTACAGCGTGTCATCGGCGATGATGGCGAAGAAGATCTCGTCGCAGTAAAGACCTGCGCCGCCGAACATGCGGCGTGATCGCACGCCGCCCAGGCCCGCGAGCTGCCCGAGAACGTACTCCAGATAGGCGCGGCTGACTGCCATGAGGCAGCTGGGCGCACCTTCACTCGTCGCTGATGTTGCGGAAGTCGACGCCGAGGGAGCGCAGCTTGCGGTACAGGTGCGTGCGCTCCATGCCGACGCGCTTGGCCAGCTGTCCCACCTTGCCGCTGCACAGCAGCAGCTGCTGCTGCAGGTAGGCGCGTTCGAACTGCTCGCGTGCCTCGCGCAGCGGCAGAGCCAGCAGGTCCTGCTTCACCAGCGGCTCATCCGGGGGTGTCTGCACGGCAAGCTCGCGCTCGATCTCCTCGAGCCGGATCTCCTCGGCACCGCCGTGGATGAGAAGACGGTGCACCAGGTGACGCAGTTCGCGCACGTTGTCCGGCCAGGGATAATTGCGCAGGCGGTTCTGCGCGGCGACGCTGAAGCGCCGGAAAGTCAGGCCGTCGGCGTCGACCATGCGATCGACCTGGTGGCGCAGCAGGTCCGGCACGTCCTCGGCATACTCGCGCAGCGGCGGCACGCGCACGATGAGCACGTTGAGGCTCGCGAGCAGATCGCGCCGCAAGGCCTCGCTGCCGGCGCGCTGCTCGATGCCCGGCTGCGCGGAGGACAGCAAGCGGGCGCGGAATTGCACCGGCTCGCGACCGCCGAGGCGCGTGAACTGCCCGGATTCGAACACCCCGACCAGCAAGCGCTGCACGCTCGGGGAAAGATCCTCGACCTCGTGAATGAACAGTGTGCCGTTGCCGGCTTCCTCGAGGATGCCGCCGACCTTGCCGCCGGCCTCTTCGCGCCCGAAGAGGCGCGCTTCCGCGTCCGTGTCGCGCAGGCTGCTCGCCACCAGCGGCACGAACGGCGCCGCGGCGCGCGGCCCCTGCTCGTGCAGGTAGCGCGCAAAGGCTTCACGCCCGGAGCCCGGCTCGCCGACCAGCAGCACCGGGGAAGGGGCGATGGCGATCTGCTGCAGCTCGGCGCGCAGCTGCTGCATCACGCGGCTCTTGCCGACCGGGATGGCGAGCGGTGCGCCCAGCAGCTTGCCGGACTGACGGTGGCGCCGGCCGGCATCCAGGGCGCGCTCCACGGTGCGCAGCAGCTTCGCCAGCGACAGCGGCTTTTCCACGAAGTCGAAGGCGCCGAGGCGTGTGGCCTCGACCGCGGTCTCGACGGTGCTGTGGCCGGACATCATGACCACCGGGCAGCCGTCGGCAACGCCGGCGGACCACTCGCGCAGCAGCGTGATGCCGTCCACGTCCGGCATCCAGATGTCGAGCAGCACGAGGTCCGGCACCTGCCGCGCGCGCGAGGCACGCGCCTGCGCGGCGTTCGCGGCCACGTCGACCTCGTAGCCCTCCTCGGAGAGAATCTCCTTGAGCAAACCACGGATGTCCGCCTCGTCATCGACCACGAGAATGTGTGAACTGCTCATGCCCGTTCCCTCCGCAATTGATCCCGGCGTTCGCGCGCGCCCCCGGTCGCCGACCGGGTGCTGTCCTTGACGGGTAACACGACGCGCACGCGTGCTCCACCTTCGGGCCGGTTATCCGCATCGATGCGGCCGCCATGTTCTTCGATGATCTTCTTCACGATTGCGAGCCCCAGTCCGGTTCCCTTCGGTTTGCTGGTGACGTAGGGGTCAAATACCCGTCCCAGCAGTTCCCGCTGAAAGCCCGGTCCATTGTCACACACGCTCAGCGCGGCGTACTCGGCATCGCCGCCCGCCTCGAGCCTGGTGGAGATCTCCAGCAGCGGAGACCCAACCCCATCAAGCGCTTCCAGCGCGTTGGTTACAAGATTGTTGAGGATCTGGCGCACCCGGCCGCGGTCGGCTTCGATCCCCTCGATGCGCGCATCGAGCTCCAGGCGGATCTGGGTGCGCGGGTCCTGCGAGCGGTACAGGTCCGCCACTTCGGTCACCAGCTGATTGAGGCTGAAGCGCGTGATGTGCATCTCCGGCGCGCGCGCGTACTCGCTGAAGGCGTTGACCATCTGCTGCATGGTCTGCACCTGCTGCACGATGGTGCGCGTGCCGCGCTCCAGGATCTCCGCATCGCGTTCACTCATGCCGGCGAGCAGCCGGCGGCGCAGGCGCTCGGCTGAGAGCTGGATGGGGGTGAGCGGGTTCTTGATCTCGTGCGCCAGGCGGCGCGCGACCTCGCCCCAGGCTGCGTCGCGCTGCGCCTGCAGCAGCGCGGTGATGTCATCGAAGACGATGACGAAGCCGACCCCGGAATCCTCCCCCGGCAGCGGCGTGCAGGCGCACATGAGCGTGCGCCGTCCGCCGGCGCCGTCCAGATCGAGCTGTTCGCGCCACTCCTCGCGCCCGCCGGCAAAGCGCACCGCCAGCGCAGCGACGAACTGCCCGAGCCGCTCGTTGCCGGCGGCAAGCTCGGGCAGCGCGCGCCCGGTGGCGGCGGAGAGGTCGCTGCCGAGGATCGCGCCGGCGGCTTCGTTCGCGGTACGCACGGTCATCGAGCGGTCGATCGCCAGCACCCCGGTCGACAGGCGCGCCAGGATGATCGCGAGGCGCGTGCGCTCGCGCTCCACCTCCTGCTGGCTGTGCGTGGCCTCGGCGCGTGCGCGCCGCAGGCGCTTGGTCATGTCGTTGAAGGAGTGCACCAGGAAGCCCATCTCGTCGCGCGAGGGCAGCGGCAGGCGCGTGCCGAAATCGCCCTTGCCCACCGCGCGCGTGCCCGCGATCAGATCCTGCACCGGCCGCACCAGGCGCTGCGCGGAATAGATGGCGAGGTAGATGGCCGCGAGCATCGCCAGGAGCACCACCAGGGTGAGCGTCAGGCGGAACATGCCCTTGAGCGGCTCACGCTCGGCCGCGAGGTTCCCGTAGCGGCTATAGGTGTCCTGCACGGCCTCGGAGAGCGCGGCCAGCTGCGCCGGCACCGCATAGACGGCTACCACGAAGCGCGCCTCGCGTGCCGCGTTGGTGCGCGGCAGCACCGCGGCGGTGCGGATGATGTAGCGCCCGCCACTTTGCGGCTCCAGACTCACGTACGGCAGCCGCTGCTCCATCTGGCGCATCAGGTCCGGGGGCGGTTGCGAGGGCAACGTTCCCAGCGCGTTCTCCAGGCTCGCGGCGAGGATGCGGCCGTGCTGGCCGAACAGCGCGATCTCCAGAGCCTGGCTGGCGTCGCGCTCGGCATCCAGCTTGCCCTGCAGGCGGAGCGGCTCCGTGGCGGAGAGCAACTCGGCGAGCATCACGGTGCGCTCGGAGTATTCACGCATGCGCAGATCGAGCGCCGCACGCGACAGGCCCAGCGCATCGCTCAGGCCGTTCTTGAACTCGTCCTTGAACCAGCTGTCGATGCCGACGTTGATGAAGGAGAGCGAGGAGACGTACACAATCAACAGCGGGGCGATCACGAGGGCGCCGAAGATGCCGACGGTGCGCGCGGTGAGGCGCGAGCCGGGCACGTGCGCGCGGTAGTCGCGTACCAGGCGCCACAGCTGACGCGACAGCAGCACGCTGAGCACCACCACGCCACAGGTATCGACCAGCAGGATCCACGGCTGCAGCAGGCCGAACTGGGCGGAGTTCTGCACGCTCTTGGCCAGCAGCAGGAATGCGCCGAGCCCGATGGCACTCCACAGCAGCACCTGACCGATCGCGATCCAGCGCAGTCCCCGCGAGGATTTTGCGGTTACACCGGGAGTGACCATGTGTACCACTCGCTCACCCGCGCCCAGTCATCGGTCCAGAAGAGGATCGCCCGCATCGAGGTGGAAAGGTGACCGCGGCGCACGCCGGCGCGCACGCTGATGTTGTAGTTGCCGCCGTCCAGCTGCGGCTCGACCAGGATCGGCCAGGCGTCCACGTGCCCGAGGTAGGTGAGCGCCTGGTCGAGCGTGGCGAAGGTTGTCTGATCACCGCTCTTGGTGTCGCGTACCACGTAGCGGTCACTCACGGCGTGGTAGGTGAGTTCGCGCCGCAGCGTCAGGTCGACGATGCCGGCGTTGAACCAGAAGCGCCGGTCGCGATCGACGCGGGCATCCAGGTCAAAGGTCAGCGTCATGCCGTCGCGCAGCGCGTCGCGGATGGCGGGGCTCTCGGGATACTCGACGCGCGCGTACAGGAGGAACACCCCCTTGTCGATGTTCACGTAGGCCGAGCGCACTTCGAGCACGCCCTCTAGGGCATTGCCGCACGCCAGGCCCCATGCGGCCAAGGCGATGGCATACAGGATCGTGGGCATCCCGCCCCGCATCAACCCCTTCCTTGTTGGATCGCCGCGTAGCATGGAGGCCTGCGACGGCAGGTGCTCAGGTTCCGGCCGTTGTCTTTTCGAGACAAGCATAATAGAAGCCGTCGGTCCCCGCCTCTGCTCCGGGCAGCAGCTGCACCCCGAAGGCCCGCTCGATCCCTCCCGGCGCCAGCGCCGATGCCGCAGGCATCGCGGCCGTGCGCAACGACGGCATCTCGCCTAAGAGCCTCTCCACCACCTGTTCGTTCTCCTGCGGCAGGAGTGAGCAGGTGGCATAGACGAGCCGGCCGCCGGGAGCCAGGCGCGAAAGCGCCGTACGCAGGATGTCCAACTGCCCTCTTACGAGCGCCGCGATGTCCGTGTTGCGTCGCAGCAGCTTGATGTCCGGGTGGCGCCGGATGACGCCGGTGGAGGAGCAGGGTGCGTCGACCAGGATGCGCTCGTAGGGGGCTTCGGCGGCGAGGGCCTGCGGATCGCGCAGGTCCGCGATCAGCGTGCGTGCGCTGCGCCCGAGGCGTGCGAGGTTCTCCTCGATGAGCGCCACGCGCGGCGCCGCCAGATCCACCGCGGTGAGGTCGATTTCCCCGCCGGCGCGCTCGAGCAGGTGGCCGGTCTTACCGCCCGGGGCTGCGCACGCGTCGAGCACCCGCTGGCCGTCCTTCGCATCGAGCAGGAGGGCGGCGATCTGCGCGCCGGCATCCTGCACCGAGACGAGCCCTTCGCTGAACCCCGGTAGCTCGGTTACGGCTACCGGGCGATCCAAAGTGATAGCCGAACCTATCCACTGTATCTCCCGTGCAGCAATATCCTGCGCCGTGAGACGGCCCAGGTAGGCCGTCCGGGTGATGCGGGACAGATCAACCCGCAGGGTCATGGGAGGGTGCTGGTTACCCGCGTCCAGCACCTGTCCGACCTGCGCGGGCCAGGCGCGCCGAACCTCCTCCACCAGCCACGCCGGGTGCGCCGTGCGCGCCGCGAGCTTGCGGTCCACGCGTGCGAAGAGCGCGTCGCGCTCGGCGACGAAGCGGCGCAGCACCGCGTTGGTAAAGCCTGCCGCCTTGGGTTCTCCGAGCAGGCGCGCCGCGTCGACCGCCGTGTGTACGGTCAGCTCCGCCGCATTGCGCGAGTACTCGACCTGGTGCGCGGCGGCGGCGAGCAGCGAGCGCAGCGGGCCGCTCACGCTGGCGGGGCGGCTGAACAGGGGCTCGAGCGCCGGCACGAGCCGCAGGTACCACCGCAGCGTGCCCAGGGTGATGGCGCGCACCGCGGCCCGCTCGGGCGTTGACTCGGCCGCGGCCAGCGCTGCATCGGCGGACTGCCCACCGGAAGCGACCGCCTCGATGGCGCGCGCGGCGGCGGCCAGCGCCGGGGCCCCCGGCGCCCAGGGCGTCCTAGCCAAGGCGGCGACCCTGCAGCGCACGGGCGTGCGAGAAGTCGCGCGCACCGACTGGCTTGCGTCCGGGCTGCTGGACCTGGGTGACCTCAAGCACCCCTTCGCCACAGCGGACGGCGAAGAAATCGTCCTCAACCCGCAGGATCGTACCCGGTTCGGCACTTTTAGCGCCGTCTTCGCCGGGAATTGGCGACGTTCTGGCGGAATAGATGCGCAGCTGCGCGCCATCCAGGCGCGTTTCGGCCACGGGCCAGGGGTTGAACGCCCGGACCTGCCGCTCGATCTGCCCGGCCGGCCGGGCCCAGTCGATGCGCGCCTCGGCCTTCTCGATCTTGCCCGCGTAGGTAACGCCTTCGGATGGCTGCGGCGTCGGGGTGATCTCCCCGCGCGCGAGCCCGGTCAGCACCTTGAGCAGTGCTTCGGCTCCGATGATCGAGAGCTCGTCGCGCAGCGAGCCGGCCGTGTGCACCGCGGAGATGACCAGCGGCACGCTGGCGAGCATCGCACCGGTGTCGAGTCCCTCGTTCATCTGCATGATGGTGACGCCGGTGCGCCGATCGCCGGCCAGGATGGCGTGCTGGATCGGGGCCGCGCCGCGCCAGCGCGGCAGCAGGGAAGCGTGCAGATTGAGGCAGCCATAGCGCGGCAGCTGCAGCACCTCGGGCGGCAGCAGCAGTCCGTAGGCCACGACGATGAGCACCTCCGGCGCCCACGCGGTGAGCGCGGCGCGCCCGGCCTCGCTCTTGAGCGTCGATGGCTGATCCAGCGGCAAGCCGCGCGCCAGCGCCACCGCCTTCACCGGGCTGGGGGCGAGTTTACGGCCACGGCCCTGCGCGCGATCCGGCCGCGTCAGTACACCGACGACTTCATGGTGTTCGCCGAGCGCTTCCAGCGCCGGCAGCGCAAATTCAGGGGTGCCGGCAAAGGCGACGCGCAACGTCAGTACGCGCGGCGCGCGCCGCCCGTACCCGGAGCGGCGTTCGCGGCGCGCTCCTTGCGCTCCTTGTCGAGCTTCTTGCGAATGCGCTCGCGCTTGAGGTCCGACAGGTAGTCCACAAAGAGCTTGCCCTGGAGGTGATCCATCTCGTGCTGGATGCACACGGCGAGGATGTCCTCGTAGTCCTGTTCGCCGACGACGCCGCCGGCATCCTGCGAACGCAGCCGGATCTTGGCGGCGCGCTTCACTTCATCGAAGATGCCGGGCACCGACAGGCAGCCTTCCTCGGTGCTGGCCTCCCCCTCGCGCGTGAGGATCTCGGGGTTGATGAGGATCAGCGGCTGGTTACGCTCATCCGAGACGTCGATGACGATCAGGCGCTGGTGTACGTCCACCTGGGTGGCCGCCAGCCCGATGCCCGGGGCCGCATACATCGTCTCCAGCATGTCGGCGATCAGGGTGCCCAGAGTTGCGTCGAACTGGGTCACAGGCTGCGCACGGATTCGCAGTCTCGGGTCGGGAAATTCGAGGATGGTTCGTAGGGCCATGGCGTTGTCTATATAGGGGCGGCAGCACCCGTGATCCAGCGCACAAAGTTGACATTAATTCGTATGCCGCAGGGCGCCATGCCAGTATAACGAACTGCAGTTCCGGCGCAGGTCGAGTGGTCCACCTTGCGCAATGAGGAGTGGAGGATGGTCTCAAATCAAGTACTTGGCGCTCGCGGCGTCGCGGGCCTCTTAATCCTGTCCTTGGCAGTTTCGGGGTGCTCACACTTCAGACACCACGAGGCGGAGGCACAGGCTTCCGCGTCCGCGCCGGTGGCGGCTCAGTCATCCAGCGGCACCACGCTGGCACAGGCGGCTCCGCAGGAAATGACGGCCACCGAGGCGGCCATCAGCGCCGGCAACGCGGCGCCGGCTCCCGCCTCCAGTGCGCTCGACACCCGCGGCATGGTGAACCCCACCGCGCCCATGCACTACACGGTCAAGAAGGGCGACACGCTCTGGGGCATCGCTTCGATGTACCTGAAGGATCCGTGGCTGTGGCCCGAGGTGTGGATCATCAATCCGCAGATCCCGAACCCCCACCTGATCTACCCCGGTGACACGCTGGCGCTCGCCTACGGCGCCGACGGGCGCCCGCATGTGAGCGTGGAGCAGGCCGGCACCGTGCGGCTGGATCCGCGCCTGCGCAGCACCCCGCTCGACAGCGCCATCCCGACGATCCCCTATTCGGCCATCGCCGCCTTCCTGTCGCGGCCGACGGTGATGAGCAACGATGAGGTCAAGCACGCCCCCTACGTGGTCGCCTTCCGCGACATGCACAATGTTGCCGGCTCGAACAACGAGGCCTACATCCGCAACCTCACGGCGATCCAGAATTCCCGCTACGCCGTGGTGCATATCGCAACTGAGCTGCGCGATCCGGATGACAACAGCCTGCTCGGCTACGAGGCGATCTACACCGCGACCGCGCTGGTGCAGCACCCCGGGGATCCGGCCAAGGCGCTGCTGATCGACCCGGCGCGCGAGACGCTGCGGGGCGACCGGCTGCTGTCAGCCGAAAACACCGAAACCCCGGTGACCTTCACCCCGCGCGCCCCCTCGGCCCAGGTCAAGGGACGCATCATCGACGTGGTCGGCGGCACCGAGCTCGTCGGTCAGTACGCGGTGATCGTGATCAACCGCGGCCGCAGCCAGGGCATCGAGCCGGGCAGCGTGCTCGCGATCGATAAGGCCGGCGACACCGTCCCCGACCTGTATCGCGGCGGGCGCAACATCGGGTCGAGCATCGACACCACCTTCGCCCCGAAAGTGAAGCTGCCGGATGAGCGCAACGGCACCCTGCTGGTCTTCAAGGTGTTCGACCGGCTGAGCTATGCGCTCGTCGTCGGCGCCTCGAACACCATCGAGGTCGGCGACATCGTGCGCAACCCATAGCCGCTGCCGACCAACCGCAAGGCTGCTCAAGGACCGCCGCGGCACGCAGGTGCCGCGGCGGTGTGCGTTTCGGGGTGCCTCATCCTGGGCCGCGCAGGGGTGCGCGGGCGGGGCGGCCGCTGCGGCGGCGCCGCACGGCGCACGAATCCTCCATCGCAACAGCCACTTACGCGGTTGCCTCGGGCACCCGGGGCGACGTCGGAATTGGACAAGCCTGGGGAAATACTGTTAGATGCCCTCGGCTTTGAATCCGCGACCCTTGAATTTCCCGTCGCACGCACGCACTTGCTCCGCTTCAGTCGTTGCCTCGCTGTTGCTGAAGACTTCAGGCGAAGGGGCGTAGGGCGACTCTTCTGGAGATGGCCGTTAGCGGCCGCATACCTTGAATGATGACTGGCAGCGTTCTTGACATCCTGATCTACGTTTTCGACCGGTACATGCTCAACGAGACGCCGGACGTGCCGCAGCGTGAGCATCTGGCGCGGGATCTTGAGCGCGCCGGTTTCGCACCGGCGAACGTGGAGCGCGCGCTCGACTGGCTGACCGATCTCGCCTTCGGCCACGAACGGGCCGGCGCGGTGACCGCGCGCGCCGAGTCCGCGCGCGGCGGCGTGCGCATCTTCAGCGACAGCGAGCTTGCACGCCTGTCGACCGAGTGCCGCGGGCTGTTGCTGACGCTTGAGAATGCGCAGGTGCTGACGCCGCAGCAGCGCGAGATCGTCATCGAGCGCATGCTGGACCTGGATGCCGACGAACCGGACACGGAGCAGCTGAAATGGGTCGTGCTGATGGTGCTCTCGAGCCAGCCCGGCCAGGAGCTCGCGGTCGAGCGGCTCGGGGGGCTGATCACGGACGCGCGCTTCAGTGCCCCGCATTGAGCCAGCAGGCCGCACCCGTTGCTGCAGAGCTCCGCGGCTTGCCCGCGGATTTTCGTTTTAGGAACGAGCGTTTTAGTAGGTAATGGCAGACAACCTGGTCATAGTCGAATCGCCCGCCAAGGCGAAGACGATCAAGAAGTATCTCGGCAAGGATTTCGACGTCCTCGCCTCCTACGGTCACGTGCGCGATCTGGTGCCCAAGGAAGGCGCAGTCGATCCGGACGCCGGCTACGCCATGAAGTACCGGGTGCTGGAGAAGAATGAGCGGCACGTCGAGGCCATCGCCCGCACGCTCAAGAAGTCCAAGGCGCTGTATCTGGCGACCGACCCGGACCGCGAGGGCGAGGCGATCGCCTGGCACCTGAAGGAGATCCTGGACGAGCGCGGCGACCTCAAGGGCAAGCAGGTGTACCGGGTCGTTTTTTACGAGATCACGCGCAACGCCATCCGCGCCGCCGTCGGCGAGCCGCGCGGGCTGTCGCTGGAGCTGGTGAACGCGCAGCAGGCGCGCCGCGCGCTCGACTACCTGGTCGGCTTCAACCTCTCCCCGCTGCTGTGGAAGAAAGTGCGCCAGGGACTGTCCGCCGGCCGCGTGCAGAGTCCCGCACTGCGCATGATCTGCGAGCGCGAAGAGGAAATCGAAGCCTTCAAGGCACAGGAATACTGGACCATCGAGGGCGAGGGCGCGCACAGCGCGCAGAACTTCCCGCTGAAGCTGCTCGAGTACCGCGGCAGCAAGGTCGAACAGTTCAGCTTCACCAACGAGGCGCAGGCGCGCGAGGTCGAGCGCACCATCCAGGCGGCCGCGGCCGGCGCGCTCACCGTGCTCGCGATCGAGCGCAAGCAGCGGCGCCGCAACCCCGCCCCGCCCTTCACCACCTCCACCCTGCAGCAGGAGGCCGCCCGCAAGCTCGGCTTCAACGCGCGGCGCACCATGCGGCTCGCGCAGCAGCTGTACGAGGGGCAGGACATCGGCGAGGGCAGCGTCGGACTCATTACTTACATGCGCACCGACTCGGTGTCGCTCGCCGCCGAGGCGGTGACCGAGATCCGCGAGGTGGCGGCCCGTCTGTACGGCCAGCACGAGGTCGCCGAAGAGCCGCGCATCTACAAGACCAAGTCGAAGAATGCCCAGGAGGCCCACGAGGCCATCCGCCCGACCTCGGCGGCGATCACGCCCGCCGACGTCGAGGGCAAGCTCGAGGATGACCTCTACCGCCTCTACGCCCTGATCTGGAAGCGCGCGGTCGCCTCGCAGATGAGCCACGCGGTGTTCGATACCGTGGCGGTCGACATGCGCGCCGGTGCCGACGGCCCGCAGCGCCATCTGCTGCGCGCCAACGGCTCCACGCTCGTCAAGCCCGGCTACATCTCGGTGTACCAGGAAGGCACGGACGACGCCAAGATCGACGACACCGACCACGTGCTGCCGCCAATGCGCGAGGGCGACACGGTGAGCCTCGAGGCACTGCGCGCCGAGCAGCATTTCACCGAGCCACCGCCACGCTTCAGCGAGGCCTCGCTGGTGAAGGCGCTGGAGGAGCACGGCATCGGCCGCCCCTCCACCTACGCGACCATCATCTCGACGCTGCAGGACCGCGAGTACGTGGAGATGGACAGCCGGCGCTTCGTGCCGACCGACATCGGCAAGATCGTGTGCCGCTTCCTCACCAGTCACTTCCATCGCTACGTGGAGTACGGCTTCACCGCGGCGATGGAGGACGAGCTGGACGCGGTGTCGCGCGGCGAGGAGGACTGGACGGTTCCGCTGGAGAAATTCTGGAAGCCGTTCATCCACCAGGTCGACAAGATCGAGAAGACCGTCACGCGCGAGCAGGTCGCCCAGGCGCGCGAGCTCGGCAAGGATGCCGCCACCGGCAAGCCGGTGACGGTGCGCATGGGCCGCTTCGGCCCGTTCGTCCAGATCGGCACCAAGGACGACGAGGAGAAGCCGCGCTTTGCCGGGCTGCGTCCGGGGCAGAAGATGGATCACATCACCCTCGCCGACGCCATGGAACTGTTCATCCTGCCGCGCACCCTCGGGGAGACCGCTGCCGGGGAGACCATCGTGGCCAACGTCGGGCGCTTCGGCCCCTACGTGAAGTACGGCAGCAAGTACGCCTCGCTCAAGGAGGACGACCCGTATACGGTGACCCTCGAGCGCGCCCGCGAAGTGATCCGCCTCAAGCAGGAGGCGGATGCGGCGCGGCTCATCCAGGATTTCCCGGACGCCGGCATCCAGGTGCTGAACGGCCGCTACGGCCCGTACATCACGGACAAGAAGAAAAATGCCAAGATCCCCAAGGAGCGCGACCCGAAGACCCTGACGCTGGAGGAGTGCCGCACGCTGCTCGCGGCGGCGCCCGAGCGCGGCGGTCGCTTCGGCCGCTGGGGCCGGGGCCGCAAGGCCGCCGCGCCCGCCGCCGCGGCGCCACCTGTAGCGGAGAGCGTCATTCCGGGCACCGCGGGCCGCAAGAAGGCCGCCGCCAGGGCGAGCAATGGCGCCGGGGCCGCCGCGGCGCGCGCGGCCAGCCCGCGCCGCCCGGCTTCCAAGGCAGCGACGCACGCCGCCCCTGCGGTCGCGGGCAACGGCCGCGCCAAGTCACCGCCGCGCGCGGCGCGCAAACACGCCGCGGCCAAGACGCGCAAGGCGCCGCTGCGCAAGGCGCGCGCGACGCCCAAGGCCAGTGTCAGCCGCACGCGCGGCGCCAAGTAGCGTCTCGGTGTGCGGCGCTGCGCCATCCGGGCGCTGCGGGGTGAGCCAAGTGCGAAGGCCCTCCGGTGTCTGCAGCCACCTGCCGCGAGCGCTCCACTGCGTCCCCACCGCCACGCGGCCCGCCGGCTGAAGCGCCGCCCAGCCCGCGATGAAATACCGCCACAGCTTCCACGCCGGAAACTTCGCGGACGTGCACAAGCAGGTGACGCTGCTGGCGCTGCTGGGCGCGCTGAAGAAGAAGGAGAAGGGCTTCCTCTATCTCGAGACGCACGCCGGCCGCGGCAGCTACGATCTCTCCACCCCGACCGCGGAGGCCGCCGCCGGCATCGGTCGGTTCGAGGCCGCGCACCCGCAGGCCGAGGAGCTGCGCGCCTATGCAGCCGCGCTCGGCGAGCTGCGCCGCGAGCTCAAGCACCGCTACTTCTATCCGGGTTCGCCGCTGCTCGCGGTGCGGGCCCTGCGGGCCCAGGATCGCGCCGTGCTCATCGAGCTGCAGGGCCCGGAGGCACACGCGCTCGAGGCGGCGCTCGGCACGCTCGCCGGGGTGCAAGGCGGCGCCGCGCCTCACACGCACGTGGAACGCGGCGATGGCTTCCAGCGCCTGAAGGCGTGGCTGCCGCCCGCCGAGCGGCGCGCGCTCACCTTCATCGATCCGCCTTACGAGGAGACCCAGCAGGACTTCAGCCACGCCACCGCGGCGCTCGCGGAGGGGCTGCGGCGCTTTCCGACCGGAATCTTCGCCTGCTGGTACCCGATCAAGGACGAGCGCACCACGCGCAGCTGGCAGGTTAGCTGCGTGCGCACGCTCGAGGCGCCGCTGCTGGCAAGCGAGCTGTGGCTGTACCCGCGTGATTCGCGCGTGGCGCTCAACGGCTCGGGCCTGCTCATCGCGAACCCGCCGCACCTGACGCTCGAGCGCATGCAGGCGTGGCTGCCGCAGCTGGTCGGGACGCTCAGCGATCACGCGGCCGCGGGCAGCAGCGCGCAGATGCTGTCAAACTGCGCCCCATGAGCCCAGCCCCGGACCAGTACGGTGTCGTCGGTCATCCGGTGAGCCACAGCCTCTCGCCCTTCATACACGGCCTGTTCGCGCGCGAGACCGCCCAGGAGATGAGCTACCGGCCCTATGACGTGAAGCCGGAGGAGTTCCGCGCGCGCGTTCAGGAGTTCTTTGGCAGTGGCGGCCGCGGGCTCAACGTCACCCTGCCCCACAAGGTCGCCGCGGTGGACGTCGCGCACGAGCTCACCGCGCGCGCCGCGCACGCGGCCGCGGTCAACACGCTCGCGGTCAAGGGGGATGGCATCCTCGGCGACAACACTGACGGCGCCGGCCTGGTGCGCGACCTGTGTGACAACCTGGGACTGGTGATCACCAACCGCCGCGTGCTGGTCATCGGCGCGGGCGGGGCGACCCGCGGCATCCTCGCGCCGCTTTTGGGCCTGGAGCCGACCTCGGTGGTGATCGCCAACCGCACGCCCGAGCGCGCCGAGGCGCTCGCCGCGGCATTCTCCGACCTCGGCGCCACCCAGGGCGTCGGCTTTGAGCACATCGAGAGCGCGCCCTTTGACCTGATCATCAACGCCACCTCCGCGAGCCTCTCCGGCGACATCCCGCCGATTCCCGATGCCGCCATCGCCGCGCAAACGGTGTGCTACGACCTCGCCTACGGCAGGTCGGCGACTGCGTTCGTGCACTGGGCGAGGGCCAAGGGCTGCGCGCGTGCCATGCAGGGCCTGGGCATGCTGGTGGAGCAGGCGGCGGAATCCTTCCGCCTGTGGCGCGGCGTGCGCCCGGCGACGGCGCGCGTGCTGGATGCGCTGCGGGAGCGCACCGGCAGCTGCTAGCGCGCTCGTTTCAGCGCATGGTGACGAACTCTTCCGCGCTGGTGGGGTGAATCGCCACGGTGTCGTCGAAGTCCTGCTTGGTGGCGCCCATGCGCACCGCGACCGCAAAGCCCTGCAGCATCTCGTCGGCGCCCGCCCCCACCACGTGCAGCCCCACGATGCGCTGCTGCGGGCCCTGGGTGACGAGCTTCATCTCCACGCGCACCTTGGCCGAGGTGAGCGCGTGATAGAGCGGCACGAAGCTGGAGCGGAACACGGTGACGTTCTCGGTCCCGAAGCGTTCGCGCGCCTCTTGCTCGGTCAGTCCCACGGTACCGATCGGCGGGCGGGCGAAGATCACCGTCGGGATGGTTTCATAGTCGAGGCGGCGGTCGGCCTGCCCGCCGAACAGCCGGTCGGCGAGGCGCCGCCCGGCGGCGATCGCAACCGGGGTGAGCTGCACCCGTCCGGTGACGTCGCCGATGGCATAGATGCCCGGCACGCTGGTGACCTGGTAGAGATCGGTACGGATGAAGCCGTCCTCGCCGAGCGCCACGCCGGCCTTCGGCAGCGCCAGATCCTCGATCGCCGGCACGCGGCCGATGGCCCACACCAGGGCGTCGAAGGGCCCGAGCCGGCGCCCGTCCGCCACCTGCAGCGTCAGCAGGCCCTGCGCGTCGCGCTCCAGGCGCTCCGGGGAGGCCTGCGTGACGACCTCGACGCCGTCATCGCGCAGGCTCACGAGCGCCGCCTCCCCGAGCATCGGCTCGAAGGAGCGCAGCACGCTCTCGCGGCGCAGCACCAGACTGGTGTCCGAGCCCAGGCCGCGCAGGATACTCGCCAGTTCCACGGCGATGTAGCTGCTGCCCACGACCGCCACCCGCTGCGGCCGGCGCGGCAGCTCGAAGAAGCCATCCGAGGTGATGCCGAACTCGGCGCCGGGGATCTTCGGCATCAGCGGCCGGCCCCCGGTGGCGAGGATGATGTGCGGGGCGCTGAAGGTGCGGTCGCCGGCAGTGACCGTGTGCGCATCGACGAAATGCCCGCGCGCGCGCACGAGTTCGACGTGGCGCTTGGCGAGGTTCGCCGCGTACACCCCGTTCAGGCGGTGCACGTAGGCGTCCCGCCGGCTCTTGAGCTCGCTCCAGTCATGCCCCAGCAGCTCGACCTGGAAGCCATAGCCTTGCGCATCCTCCACGGCGCTGCCCAAGTCCGCGGCGTTCCACATGATCTTCTTCGGCACGCAGCCGACGTTCACGCAGGTGCCGCCCAGGGGACCGGACTCGATCAGCGCGACGCGCGCGCCGTACTCGGCCGCGCGCTGCGCGGAGGCCAGCCCGCCGCTGCCGCCGCCGATCGCCACTAAGTCAAATTTCTCGCTCATAGACCCTCGGGACAGGCTGGCCGCCATGTTATATGAGGTACGGCCCGCGCGAGTTCCAGAGCGCGGGATACGCACGGCCGCCGGGGCCGCTACAATGACGCCCTTCCAGCGGGCGGGAAGTGCATGCAAAACCCTCTACTCGGCCAGGAGCCGCTGCCGCAGTTCCTCAAGATCCGTCCGGAGCACGTGGAGCCGGCGGTGCGGGAGCTGCTGTCGCAGAACCGGGCGCGTCTTGAGGAGCTGGCCACCCAGCAGCAGCCCACCTTTGCCTCGGTGGTGGAGCCGATGGAGGAGCTCCAGCACCGGATCTCGCGCACCTGGTCCCCGGTGAGCCACCTGAACGCGGTGCTGAACTCGGACGCGATGCGCGCCGGCTACAACGCCTGCCTGCCCCTGCTGTCCGCGTACCAGACCGATCTGGCGCAGAGCGAGCCCCTGTTCCGCGCCTACCGCACGGTCGCCGAGCAGCAGGGCGCAGTGCTCGGCCCGGCGCAGCGGCAGCTGCTCGCCCACCGCGTGCGCGACTTCAGGCTGGCGGGCGTGGGACTGCCGGCCGAGCGCAAGGAGCGCTTCAAGACCGCGATGCTGGAGCTCACGCAGCTGCAGGCGAAGTTCGAGGAGAACGTGCTCGATGCGACCAACAGCTGGAGCTGGCACGTCACGGAGGCCGCGCAGCTGGCCGGCCTGAACGAGATGCTCATCGAGCAGGCGCGACGGCGGGCGGCTGAGCGCGCCCTGCCCGGCTGGCTGCTGAGCCTGGATCAGCCCACTTACGTCGCCGTGGTCACGGATGCGGAATCCGAGCCCCTGCGGCGCGCCTTCTACGAAGCCTGGACCACGCGCGCCTCGGACCAGGGCCCGAACGCGGGACGCTGGGACAACTCGGCGGTGATGGAGGAGATTCTGCGGCGCCGCCACGAGGCCGCGCGCCTGCTGAATTTCAACAACTACGCCGACTACGCCCTCGCCACGCGCATGGCGCACAGCGCCGACGAGGTGCTGAAGTTCCTGCACGAGCTCGCCGGCACGGCGCGCGCCGCCGCGCAGGCGGAGTTCGCCGAACTGGAGGCCTTCGCGGGCCGCAAGCTCGCCGCCTGGGACGTGGGCTTCTACGCCGAGCGGCTGCAGCGCGAGCGCTTCTCGGTCTCCCAGGAGGAGCTGCGCCCCTACTTCCCGCTGCCGCGGGTGCTCGCCGGGCTGTTCGAGGTCGCCGCGCGCCTCTTCGGCGTGCGCATCCAGGAGCGCGCCGGCGCCCCGGTGTGGCACCCGGATGCGCGGCTGTTCGACATCGAGAGCCTGCGCGGGGAGGCGGTGGGCAGCTTCTACCTCGACGCCTACGCGCGGCCCAACAAGCGCAGCGGCGCCTGGATGGACGAGTGCGTCGGGCGCAAGCGCCTCGCGAGCGGGGAGGCGCTGCCGGTGGCCTACCTCGTGTGCAACTTCCTGCCCCCCGGGCCGCAGTGCCCGGCGCTGCTCACGCACGATGACGTACTGACGCTGTTCCACGAGTTCGGCCACGGACTGCATCACCTGCTGACGCGCGTCGACTACCCGAGCATCGCCGGCATCAACGGCGTCGCCTGGGATGCGGTCGAGCTGCCGAGTCAGTTTCTGGAGAACTACGCCTGGCACCCGGAGGTGCTGCAGCGCATCTGCGGCCACTTCCAGAGCGGCCTGCCACTGCCGGCCGAGCAGCAGGCGCGCCTCATCGCCACGCGCAGCTTCCATGCCGGGCTGCAGATGATGCGGCAGCTGGAGTTCGCGCTGTTCGACTTTCGGATGCACGCGGAGTACTCCCCGCAACGCGGCGGGCGGGTGCTGGAGATCCTGCGCGAGGTACGCGCCGAGGTGGCCGTCGTGCCGGTGCCGGAGTGGAACCGCTTCCCGAACAGCTTCGGGCACATCTTCGCCGGCGGCTACGCCGCCGGGTACTACAGTTACAAGTGGGCCGAGGTGCTGGCGGCGGACGCCTTCGCCGCGTTCGAGGAGAGCGGCGTGTTCGACCACGCCACCGCGCAGCGCTTCCTCGACGCGATCCTCAGCCGCGGCGGCAGCCGCGATGCGCTCGAGGCCTTCATCGAGTTCCGCGGCCGCCGGCCGGACGTGCGTGCGCTGCTGAAACAGCACGGCATCCTCGCCGCAACGCGCCGCAGCGCGTGAGGGTGCAGCGCCGCCAAGGGCTTGGCGCCCTGCTCGGCGCACTGCTCGTCGCCGCCACGCCCGGCGCGCGCGCCGCCGACACGCTCTACGTGGTCGAGCAGGTCGCGGTCAGCCTCAACAGCAGCGCCGATGGCAGCGGCGAGCGCGTGGCCTCCCTCAAGAGCGGCGACCGGGTGGAGCTGCTCGAGCGCGCCGGCGAAGCAGTACACGTGCGCCTGCCCGACGGCCGCGAGGGCTGGCTGCGCGCCATCTACGTCTCCGGCGACGCACCCATGCGACCGCGCCTGCAGCAAAGCGAGGCGGAGGTCACGCGGCTGCGGGCCGAGGTGAGCCGCCTTGAGGCGCAGCTGGGTGCCACCGCGAGCCTCAATGCCACCGCCCCGCCGGCCACGGCGGCAGCCGACAGCGCCGCGGAGAATGCCACGGCCGCGCCCGGCGGGCTCTTCAGTCCCCCCGCCGACAGCCCGCCGCGCCGCATCTGGCCGTGGGCGCTGTGTTGGGCGCTCGTCGGGCTGCTGTTAGGATTCGGGCTCGGCTGGCGCATGCTCGATCGCAGTATCCGCAAAAAATACGGTGGACTTAAGATCTACTGAGGGGAGGCGCAGCGATGGCGAGTCCACTCCAGGCAACATGGCAATCCCGCCCGGCCAGACATATGGCGGCGCCGGCGCGGCAAAAGTGTGCACCGCGTCGCGGTTGCGCCGCGGACGAACTGCCTAGACTGCCCGCCAAGCCACCGTTCGGACCTCACAGGGGAGGGCCCGGCGTGCGCAGGCCGGGTTCCAACCAGAAATGACCAGCACTCGCCGCAGCGACTTCGACGTCACCAACACCGTGCAGGTCAGTTCGCCGCAGGCGGTGCTCGGCGCGGTCGAGAGCCTGTTCCGCCCCACCTGGCCGGAGCTGTCCATGGAGCCCCTCGAGCGCGCCTTCGGGCACTTCGAGCGGCTGTTCGCAGGGGAGGTCGAGGGCTTCCACGGCGTCGACACCGTCTACCACGATCGCCAGCACACGCTCGACATCACCCTGGCACTCGCGCGCCTCCTGGTCGGCTACGAGCGCCAGCAGGAAGCGCCGCAGCGCCTGGGGCACGCGCGTGCCACCGTCGGCATCCTCACCGGGCTGTTTCACGACGTCGGCTACCTGCGCCGCAGCGACGATCACGACTCGCTCAACGGCGCCGAGTTCACGCGCACGCACGTCTCGCGCGGCGCGCGCTTCCTGGAGGAATACCTGCCCGAGCTCGGCTTCGGCGCCTGGGTGCCGGTCGTCACCGAAATCATCCACTTCACCGGCTACGAGGTGCCCTTCGCCCGCATCGAGGCCCAGGTCGCCGACCCACGTGACATAACGGTGGGGCACCTGCTCGGCACCGCCGACATGATTGCCCAGATCGCCGACCGCTGTTACCTCGAGAAGTGCCGCGACCGGCTGTACGCGGAATTCGTGCTCGGGGGCGTCGCGCTGCCCCTGAACGAGGGCAATCCCCAGGTCAAGTACGCCTCGGGGCTCGACCTGCTGCGCCAGACGCCGGATTTCATCGCGGACGTGCGCACCAAGCGCCTGGAGGGGGACTTTCACTCCGCCTACCGCTACCTAGAAATCCTCTACGGCGGCGGAAACCCCTATATCGAGGCCATCGAGCGCAACGTCGAGTACCTGCGCCAGATCCTGCGCAGCGAGAACTGGCAGCTGCTGCGGCGCCGGCCGCCGATCTTTGCCGCCACCAACGACCCCATGGCCACCATGCGCGGTCTGATGCTCGGCCACATAAAGCGAGTCTGGTCCGGGATCTAAGTAGCCTTGGGTCCCGAGCGGCGGGTAAGATCCCCTCATAACCGAAGGGGATCGGCTGCCGGGTGGGTCAGGTGAAGCTTGGCCTTGAGGCGGCCCCGCACGTGACCGCCGCCAGTTTCAAGTTCAGATACGCCGCCATCGCGTTCCTCGTGGTGCTGCTCGCGGCGGCGGCGGTCGTCGCGCTCTTCCTGGTACGGCACGACTCGGACACCCGCACCTTGGGCACGCTCGCGGAAGCGGCCGCGCGCGAGCGCGTCACCCCGGAGCTGGCAGCGCGCGCGCAGGATCTGGCGGTGCACGCGGCCGACTCGATCGCCGGCGCGGTGCGCGCCGGGGACGCGAGCGGCATGGTGCGCCGGCTGCAGCCATTCGTGGACAACCCGAGCGTGGCCGCGATCACGGTGACCGGCACTGCCGGCAAGCCGCTGTTCGACTATCGCCGCGGCGAGGCGCGCCCTGCCGGGGCGCTCAGCAGCGCGGCGGGTGCGCCGGTGCGCACCTACGTCGAAAATATCCCGGGGGCGGCGACCCCGGCGACGCTGGCGAATCTCACCCTGGTGCTGGAGCAGGCCGCGCCGGTGGCGGCGGTCTCGGTGGGCGGGCGCCTGGAGGCGGCCAATGCCGCGCGGCTGCGCTTCACATGGCTTTTGAGTCTGGCACTCGCCGCACTCGGCGCGGGCATCGCCGGGGTACTGGCGTGGCGCGCGGTGAGCCAGCTGCAGCGCCCGGTGGCCTCCCTCATCAAGAGCGCCGACCGCATCGGCCAGGGCGACTACACCCGCCCGGTGGAAGTGCAGCGCCGCGATGCCCTCGGGGACCTCGAGCAGGCGCTCGAGCGCATGCGCGGGCGGCTGCGGCAATCGACGATCAACAAGAGCTACCTGCATAGCGTCCTCAACAGCATGACGGATGCGGTGTTCGTCACCTCCCCGGACGGGGTGATCAAGATCGCGAACGCGGCGGCCTGCAAGCTGCTGGGCTACAGCGAGGAGGAATTGCTCAACAAGACCATCCTCGCGGTGCTCGATGAGCGCGAGCGCGCCGAGTTCGACATGCTGCAGGCCGCGCAGGAGACGCGCGAGACCATCGTGCGCACCCGCAGCGGGCAGACCATCCCGGTGTCACTGACCGGCTCGCGCATCGACAGCGACGACCCGCAGTTCCAGGGCAACATCTTCGTCGCCCGCAACATCACCGACCGCAAGCGCGCCGAACGCCGCATCCGCTACCTCGCCCGCTACGATGCGCTCACCAAGATCCCCAACCGCATGCAGTTTCATCACGTGCTGCAGCAGACCATCGCGCGCAGCCTGCGCAGCGGCCAGGTGGTGGCGGCGCTGTACCTGGACATGGACCGCTTCAAGGAGGTCAACGACACCTTCGGGCACGGCGCCGGCGACCGCGTGCTGGAGGTGCTGGCGGAGCGCCTGACGCGCGCGCTGCCCAAGGACACCGTGGTCGGGCGCCTGGCGGGGGATGAGTTCGCGCTGTTCGTCGACGGGCTGCCGGCCGATGCCGACAACCGCGGCCCGATCGCGCAGCTGGCGCGTTCGCTGCTCACCGAGGTCGCGCGCCCGTTCCAGCTGAGCCAGCACGAGGTGTTCCTGACCGCCAGCATCGGCATCGCCTTCTGCCCGCGCGACGCGGAGAACGTCATCGACCTGCTGCGCAACGCCGATGCGGCGATGTACTACTCCAAGCAGAACGGCGGCAATACCTTCGCCTTCTACTCCCCGGAGATGAACGCGGCGGCGGTCGAGCGCCTGATGCTCAAGAGCAAGCTGCGGCGGGCGCTGGAGCGCGACGAGCTCGACATCAAGTACCAACCCAAGGTCGACCTGCGCAACGGCCGCATCATCGGCGCCGAGGCGCTGTTGCGCTGGCGCCTGCCGGGGCACGGGGACATCCCGCCCTCGCACTTCATCCCGCTGGCCGAGGAGACCAACCTGATCCTCGACATCGGCGAGTGGGTGCTGAACCGCGTGTGCCTGGACTACCGCCAGATGCAGAGCCGCGGCGGCGACCCGGGGCGCATCTCGCTCAACCTGTCGCTCAAGCAACTGCGCCAGGCGAGCTTCATCCTGCGCTGCCGCTCCGTGTTCCGCCGCCACCACGTATCCCCGACCGCGTTCGAGCTGGAGATCACCGAGACCACGCTGATGGCGGACCCGCAGCGCACCGTGCGCCTGCTCGATGAGCTGTACGCCATGGGACTGCACCTCTCGATCGATGACTTCGGCACCGGCTACTCCTCGCTGTCGGCGCTGCAGCAGTTCCCGATCGGCACGCTGAAGATCGACCAGTCCTTCGTGCGCGATGCCTGCGAGGACCAGAACGACGCCACCATCGTGCGCACCATCATCGAGATGGGCCGCAGCCTCGGCATCGAGGTGATCGCCGAGGGCGTCGAATCGCAGGCGCAGCTGGAGTTCCTGCGCGGCAGCGGCTGCAACTACGGCCAGGGACGCCTCTTCGGGGAGCCGTGCACGGCGGAGGACCTCCTGGCACTGCTCGCGCACCAGGCACGCGGACCGGCGCCGTTCGCTCACCTGCTGCGGCACACCGAAGAGGCCGCGCCGCGCTCAGCCTGAGACCGGCTTGCTTACCCTGACCAACGCCCGCGTGCGGCGCGGTCCCCTAGTGCTGCTCGATGAGGCGACCGCCACGCTGTTTCGCGGCGAGAAGATCGGCATCGTCGGCCGCAACGGCTGCGGCAAGTCCACCCTCCTCGCCCTGGTCCGCGGTGAGCTTGCGACCGATGCGGGCGAGTACGCCGCGCCGGCGAACCTGGCGATCGCGAGCGTGGCGCAGGAACTGCCCGACGCGGCGACGCCGCTCATCGAGTACATCGTCGACGGCGATGTCGAACTGCGCCAGGTCGAGGCCCAGCTCGCCGCGGCGCAGGCGCGTGGCGCGGGCGCGCTCGAGGCCACGCTGCACGCGCAGCTGGAGCAGCTCGGCGGCTATGGCGCCCGCAGCCGCGGCGCGCAGCTCGCCGCGGGCCTGGGCTTTCAGCCGCAGGATCTTGAGCGCCCGGTGCGCGAGTTCTCCGGCGGCCTGCGCATGCGCGCCAACCTGGCGCGCGCGCTGATGCGCCAGTCCGACCTGCTGCTGCTGGATGAGCCGACCAATCACCTCGACCTCGACGCCCTGCTGTGGCTGGAGCAATGGCTGCGCGACTACCGCGGCACGCTGCTGCTGGTGTCCCACGACCGCGAGTTCCTCGATGCGATCGTGACCCGCATCCTGCACATCGAGGGCGCACGCCTGCGCGCCTACGCCGGTAACTACAGCGCCTTTGAGACCCAGCACGCCGCGCACGCGCAGCGCAGCGCGGCGCTGGCCGCGAAGCAGCGGCGCGAGGCGGCGCACATCGAGAGCTTCGTGAGCCGCTTCCGCGCCCAGGCGAGCAAGGCGCGCCAGGTGCAGAGCCGCCTGAAGTGGCTCGCGCGCCTGGGCGACATCGCCACGGTGCACACCGAGTCCGATTTCGACTGGGAGTTCGCAGCCCCCGTGAAGCTGCCGCGCCCGCTCGTGACGCTGGAGCGCGTGAGCGCCGGCTACGGAACGCGCCAGGTACTTGCGGGGATCTCCCTGAGCCTCAATCCCGGGGACCGCCTGGGGGTCCTCGGCCGCAACGGCGCCGGCAAGTCGACGCTCATGCGGGTGCTCGCCGGCGAGCTCGCGCCGCTCGGCGGTGAGCGGCTGCCGGCCGCGGATCTGGCCACCGGATTCTTCGCGCAGCTGGAGCTCGAGCAGCTCGACGGCGGCGGCTCGGCGCTCAGCGAACTGCTGCGCCGCGGCGGCGGCGAGGTCGCCGGCTGGAGCAGCCAGCAGCAGCGCGACCACCTCGGCCGCTTCGGCTTCCGCGGCGAGCGCGTCTTCGAGCCCACCGCCAACTTCTCCGGCGGCGAGCGCTCGCGGCTCGCGCTCGCGATCCTGGTGGCACGGCGCCCCAACCTGCTGCTGCTGGATGAGCCGACCAATCACCTCGACCTGTCCATGCGGCACACGCTCCTGCTCGCGCTGCAGGAGTTCCCGGGTGCGGTGGTGGTGGTGTCGCACGACCGCGCGCTGCTGCGCGGCACCTGCGACCGCTTCGTGCTGGTGGCCAACGGGGCACTGCAGCCCTACGCGGGCGACCTGGAGGACTACGCCGCCTGGCTGAGCGCCACGGCGCGCGCGGCGCCCGCGGGCGAGGCTGCCGCCGCGGGACCCTCGCGACGCGAAGAGCGGCGACGGCAGGCGGAGGCCCGGCAGCGCCTGAGCCCGCTGCGCACTGAGCAGCAGCAGCTGGAGGCAAGCCTCGCCACGCTGGCGCGCGAACGCGTGGACATCGAAACGCTGCTGGCGGACGCTGCCACCTACCGCACCCGTCCGCCGCCTGAGCAGCGCGAGCTCGCGCGCCGCCACGCGCAGTTGTCGCAGGAAATCCACGCCCTCGAGGAGCGCTGGCTGATCGTCATGAGCGCCCTGGAAGAGCGCGCCTCGTGAGGGTGCGCGCCGCACGGCTGCTGGCGGCCACCCTCGGGATTGGCTGGGCGGCCACCGCGCTGTGGCAGGCGAACAAGCCGCTGCCGCCTGGCACGCGGGTCGCCTCGAGGGCCTGCACGGTGGCCACGGACCGCCTCGCCTTCGCAGCCGACATCACGGCCGCGGACGCCTATGGGCGCCCCGTGCTCAGCCGCAGCATCTTCGATGAGGTGCTGCAGGTGGTGCACGGCGCGCGGCGCTTCATCGTGCTCGACTACGAGCTGTTCGGCAGCGCCGACAGCGCCGCGCAGCGGCGCCTGGCCGCGGAGCTCACCGACGCGCTGCTCGAGCGGCGCCAGAGCCAGCCGGACCTGCGGGTGCTCTTGATCACCGACCCGGTGAATGAGCGCTACGGCAGCGCCCCGGCGCAGCAGCTGCAGCTGCTGCGCGCGGCGGGCGTGGCGGTCGTGCTCACCGACCTCGACGTGCTGCGCGACCCGAACGTGCTGTATTCGAGCCTGTGGCGCCTGACGCTGCAGTGGTGGGACGGCCCGCCGGGCGCCCTCGGCGCGAGCGCGCGCCACCTCAACTTCAAGGCCAATCACCGCAAGCTCATCATTGCCGATGACGGGCACGGCTCGCTGACCGCGGTGGTCGGCTCCGCCAACCCGCTGGACGCCCAGAGCGCCTGGTCGAATGCGGCGCTGCGCGTCGGCAGTGAGGCGCTGCAGCCGCTGCTGGCGAGCGAGCTTGCGATCGCGCGCTTCTCCGGCTGGCGCGGCGCGCAAGACGGCTTCGGCGCGCCGCAGCCCGCGCCGCCGGGCTGCGAGGCCGCGACGCCGCTGAGCCCTGCCGCGGCGCGCCTGCAGGTGCTGACCGAGGGGGCCATCCGCAGCGGGCTGCTCGAACAGCTGGACGCGGCCGTGCGCGGTGACGCGATCGACATCGCCGCCTTCGCGCTCGCCGACCGCGGCCTCATCGAGGCGCTGCTGGCGGCGGCGCGGCGCGGTGTGCAGGTGCGTCTGATCCTCGACCCGAGCGAGGATGCCACCTCCTTCGCCCCTGCCGGGCTGCCGAACCAGCCGGTGGCGAGTGAGCTGGTGGCGCGCAGCGCCGGGCTCATCCGGGTGCGCTGGTACCGCACTCACGGCGAGCGCTTCCACAGCGCGCTCGCGATGGTCTACGGGCCGCAGCGCCTGTGGCTGACGGTGGGCTCGGCGAACTTCACGCGCCGCAGCCTCGGCGATTACGACCTCGAGGCGAACCTCGCCGTAGAAATGACGCGCGATGCGCCGCTGGCGCAGCAGCTGTTCACGTACTTCGACACCCTGTGGAGCAACCGCGCCGCGCTCGGGATCGAATACACCGCGGACTTCGCCGCCTTCGCCGATCCCTCGCAGGTGAATTACTGGCTCGGCCGGCTGCTGGAGGGCACGGGGCTGTCGGCGTTGTGAGAGGCGCGCGCGGCCGCGGCGTGCGCGTCGGCCGCGCGCACCGCCTGCAGCGCCTGCTGCGTGAGCGCCTCGAGGGCGCTGCCGGTGGCCTGCTCGAAGGCGCCGACCACCTCGGTCAGGCGGTTGGCGCTGGCCGGCGCATTGCCGGCGACCACGAAGCTCGCGACCACGTCGCGCCCCTCGCGCCGGCCGATGATGCAGTCGAACACCACGTGCACCTGCGGCGCCGCCGCGCCGCCGGTGTAGTCCGCATCGAAACGCCGGATCGTCATCTGCAGCAGGTAGTCGGAGGGGAACGGGCTCGCCGCATCCTCCACCGAGGCCCACTGGCCCGAGGCGCGCAGGGTCTGCACCGCGAACGCGGCCACGAGTTCCGGAGCCGTCGCCGGCCAGCGGCTGCCGGCATAGAAGCTCATGCGGTGATCGGGCTGCAGCAGCATGATGCGCGCGGTGTCGAGGCCCGGATCGGCCAGCGGCCGCGCCACCCGCAGCGAGCTCGCCAGCGGCGTGCCGGCAGTCGCGACGCTCCCCGCAGGCACTGCGGGCGCGCGCAGGTAGTAGGTCTGCTCGGGCGCCGCATCGCTGCGAAACAGGCCCGTGCAGGCGCCCAGGAGCAGGCACAGCAGCGGCGCGGCGCGCGCGGCCGGCGAGGGGGCTTTCACCGTGGAATCTCCACGCCGCGCTCGGGCGTCTGGTAGATGAGTTGGTTCGGGTTCTCGCGCAGGCTGCTGGAGAGCGCGCGGATGTCCTCGGCCGCGGCGCGTCCCTCGCGTACGAAGCGCTCGATCTCCGGCAGCCCGTCGCGGGTGAAGGAGCGGATGTCCTGGCGGTTCTCGGTGAGGATGTGGTCCAGATCCTCGCTGGCGGTGGCCAGATTATCGGCGACGACCCGCAGCCGCGCGGTCGCCTGCTGCACGTCCGGGCCGACCGTATCGAGCAGTGCATGGGCACTCTTGGCGGAGGCGGTCAGCTGGGCCGTGGCGCTGCGCAGCTCGCCGATGAGTGTGTTCAGGTCGCGCTCGGTCTGCGGCAGGCCATGGCTGGCGTTCTGCAGGTTGGCGAGCGTGCCGGCCACCGCGCGCAGGTTGGCGTCGTCGAACAGGCGGTTGGCACGCTTCACCACCTCGCCGGCATTGGCCACGAGTTCCGGCAGGCTCGAGAGGAACACGTCGAAGCGCGAGGGCGTCGAGCGGATGACCGGGTACTTCAGGCCCTCGACCGCCGGACCGGCGCGCTTGTGGTCGCGGTCCTCCATCAGATCGATGTACAGCAGCCCCGTCACCCCCTGCAGCTGCAGCTCCGCGACGGTATGCTCGGAGATCGGCGTGGTGGAGTCGACGTCGACGATCACCTCGACCCGCGCCGAATCGCGCGGGTCGATCCGCAGGCTGAAGACGCGGCCGACGCCGACGCCCAGGTAGCGCACCGCCGAGCCGCGGTCGAGGCCACTCACGCTGCCGTCGAAGTAGATCTCGTAGCGGTGATAGTCGCGGTGCTCGCGGGTGTCCGAGTACCAGTAGACGAAGAGCGCGGCGGCGAGCGCCACCAGGAGCACGAACGCGCCCACGCCGGCGTAGTTGGCGTCACGTTCCATGTGCCGCCCCCAGCCGCGCCCGCGCCCGCTCGCCGTGGAAGTATTCCTGGATCCAGGGGTTGGGGTTGTTGACGATGCCCTCGAGGGTGTCGGTTATCATGCGCCGGTCCACGATCACCCCGACACGATTGCAGGTACGGAAGATACTGTCCAGATCGTGCGTGATCATGACGATGGTGAGCTGCAGTTCCTTCTGCAGGTACAGCACCAGGTCATCGAAGGCCGCCGCGCTCACCGGGTCGAGCCCCGAGGTGGGCTCATCGAGGAACAGCAGCTTGGGGTCCAGCGCCAAGGCGCGCGCCAGGGCTGCGCGCTTGATCATGCCGCCGGAGAGCTGCGCCGGGTACTTGCCGGCCGCCTCGGCCGGCAGGCCGACCAGGCGGATCTTGAGGAGCGCGAGGTCATCCAGCGCCCGCGGGTTGAGGCTGAGGTACTCGAGCATCGGCAGCTGCACGTTCTCCCTGACGGTGAGGCCGGAGTAGAGGGCGCCGGCCTGGAAACTGACACCGTAGCGGGACTTGACGCTGCGCAGCTGGGCCTCGCTCAGGCTGGTGATGTCGCTGCCGTTGATGCGCACCGTGCCCGCCGCGGGGCGTTGCAGTCCCAGGATCGTGCGCAGCAGCACCGACTTGCCGGTGCCGGAGCCGCCGACGATGCCGAACACCTCGTCGGCGTGCACCTCCATGTCGAGGCCGTCGTGCACCAGCTGGGTGCCGAAGCGGTTGACGAGTCCCTGCACTTGCACCACCGGGTACATCAGACGTCCATCTCCATGAACAGCACCGCGAACAGCGCGTCCGCCAGGATCACGAAGAAGATGGCCTGCACCACCGCCACCGTCACCAGGCGGCCGAGCTCACGCGCCGAGGAACGCACCTGCAGGCCGCGGTAGCAGCCGGCGGTGGCGATCAGGAGCGCGAACACCGGGGCCTTGATGATCCCGACCCAGAACGTGGTGCCGGCAATGGCCTCGTTCACCCGGGCGAAGTACTGGTTGAAGGGCATGTCGAGCAGGTAATGGCACAGCACGGCCCCGCCGCTGAGCCCGACGAGATCGGCGACTACCGTGAGCAGCGGCAGCGCGATGGTGAGTCCGAGGACGCGCGGCACCACCAGCACCTCGAACGGGTCGACCCCGGTCGCGATCAGGGCGTCCACCTCCTGATTGAGCTTCATCGAGCCCAGCTCCGCGGCAAAGGCGCTGCCGGAGCGGCCGGCGACGATGATGGAAGTGAGCAGCACCCCAAGCTCGCGCAGCACGCCGATGGTGACGAGGTCGGCGACGTACACATCGGCGCCGAGCCCGCTCAGCTGCCGGGCGCTCATGTAGGCGATGATCACACTGATGAGGAAGGCGATGAGCGCGACGATCGGCAGGGCGGTGATGCCGGTCTCGTACACGTGGCGCACGATCGAGGTCACCCGCAGGTGCTTCGGGCGCGGCACGCTGCTGATGAAGGTCACGCTGGTGCGGCCGAGGAACGCCAGGCCCTCGATTACGTTGCGGCTGAACGCGGCCGTGTGCCTGCCGAGATCGACCAGCAGCTGCATGAAGGCGCGGTGCCGCGCGCGCGGCGCGGGCGCAGCCGGCCCCTCCTCCACGCCCTTCTCGGCTTCCCGCAGCGTGTCGTCCAGCAGGCGCAGCTGGTCCGGCGCGCTGCCCTTGAAGCTCACCGCGGCGCCCGCCGCGCGCGCCCGGGCGACGAACTGGTGCAGCGCCCAGGCGCCGGTGAGATCAAGCTTGGTGAGCGCCCCGGCGTCGATGCTCACGCGCCGCGCGGCCTGCAGGTCGACCGCCGCCAGCTCGGTCTCGAGGCCGCCGAACTCACGGCAGCTCCATTCGCCCGTCAACTCGAGCTCCAGACCTTCCCCGTCACGGCGGACCTCGACTGCCATGCTTTACTTACAAGCGCAGAACTTCAGCGCTTGGCGTGCAAGTGCGCCTCAAGGAACCACAGGTCCTTGTCGACCGCGCGCGACATGCCGGTGAACAGGTCGGCACCGCCCAGGGCGGTGGCGCGCTCGGCGATGGTGTCGATGTGCTCCTCGGTGTGCTCGGCGAGCTGGTCGTGCAGGGCGATGAAATTGGGGCCCTTGACGTTCCAGTGCGCGTGCTTGGTCTGCGTGCCCAGGTCGATGGCATCCGCAAGCCGCGCGTTGAGCAGCCTCACGGCCTGGGTGCGGGTCGCCAGCGGCAGGTCATTGCGGGTCTCAAACATGGGGGACTCCTTTGCGTGCCCACATTAGAGCATCCGTGCCTTGCAGCGGGCTAATCGCCTGTCCGCATCAGGCCGATAAACGCGCTCGGTGTTGGACAGGGGTGCCGCTTGAGGCCAGCGGGCGGCGCCGCCGCCAAAAAGTCTACCTCAGCGAATAATTCGATAGCGGAATTTCAATTTTTGCTGCCGCGCGCCACGGCCCGGTGGTAGCGTTTTGTGTCCGTGCCCTGAGGAATCCCGCCATGCCTGACCTCGTCGAGCAGCTGCACCAGGAGGGCTATGCGATCGTGCGCGGCTTCTTCGGGGCTGACGACATGAGGCGCCTCGGTGCCGAGGTCGACGCGGTGTATGCGCAGGGACTTGAGCACCATGCGAGCTACCGCGACAAGAACCTGCTGTTCGAGGTGCTCGATGACCCGCGCGCGCGGCGGCGCGTGGTGCTGCAGGTTCACTGGAGCGCCTGGATCAATCCGTACCTGGAGCTCATGCGGCGCGACCCGCGTTACCTTGCGGTGCTCGAGCCCTTCCTCGGCCGCGACATCAAGCAGATCACGCACCAGATCCACTGGAAGCCCCCGGGCGCAAAATACACTTTCTACCGCTACCACCAGGATGCGCGCTTTCGCAACGCAGCCGCGGTGCGCAACCTGCTGTACGGCACCGTGAACACGGGCCTCGCGATCGATCCGCAGACGCTGGCGAACGGCGCGCTGCGCATCATCCCGCGCAGCCACCTGCACGGCTACCTGGGGCTGTCCGAGGACGGCAGCATCATGACCGGCGCGACCCCGGATGAGGACCTGCGCACGGCGGGACTGGATCCGGCGGCGGCGGTGAGCTGCGAGATGCAGCCCGGGGATCTGCTGCTGTGGACGCTCTACACGGTGCACGGCTCGGCGCCGAACCTGAGCAGCGGGGATCGGCGCTTCATGATCAACAGCTACACGCGCGCGGCCGACAGCGACCGCGGCGAGTGGGCCTTCCGCGACGGGGTGTCGACACCGCTGGGACCGGAGCCGCAGATCTGCAAGTACGAGCAGCTGCACGAGCGGCCGGGGCCCTTCTACATCGAAGCGGACTGGACCGAGGAAGCGCGCGCCGCGGGGCCATGAGGCACGCCGCGTGCCGCTGAAGCTGCGCGCCGGCGCGGCCGCCCGCCGCCCCCTGGTGCTGGTGCTGCTGATGCTGGTGTACACCTGCAACTCCGCAGACCGCAGCCTCATCCCCATCATCGGCCAGGCGATGAAGGCGGACCTGAAGCTCAGCGACACGCAGCTCGGCCTGCTCGCCGGCACGGCCTTTGCGGCGCTGTACGCGCTCAGCGGCATTCCCATCGCGCGCCTCGCCGAGCGCTTCAGTCGCGTCAACATCCTCGCCGCCGCGGTGGCACTGTGGTCCACGCTCACGATGCTGTTCGCGCTCAGCGGCTCGTTCGTGCAGCTGATCGTGGTGCGCATCGGCGTGGGCATCGGCGAGGCGGGCTGTTCGCCTTGCGCGCACTCGCTCATCTCGGACTACTACGACCGCAGCCGGCGCACCACCGCGCTGTCGGTGTACTCCTGCGGCCTGTCGCTGGGCTACCTGTTCGTGTCGACGGTGGGCGGCTACGTGACGCTGCACGCCGGCTGGCGCAGCGCGTGCGTCGTCGTGGGGCTGCCGGGGGTCGCGGTCGCGCTGCTGCTGAAGTGGCTGGTAGCCGAGCCGCCGCGGGGCGTGGCGGAGGGACGTGCCGCCACGGCGGCCGCGCCGGCGCCAGGCTTCGCGCTCGGCCACGAGCTGCGCGAGCTCGGCGCCGTGGCGCGCGCGCTCTTCCTCGCCTGGCCAGCCGCCAACATCATCCTCGGGCTCACGGTGGCCTCCTTTGCCTCCTACGGCTCCTGGGCCTTCCTGCCGGCCTACTTTCACCGCGCCTTCGGCATCGACTACGCCACCCTGGGGGTGGCGCTGGGGCTGGCCGGCAGCGTGCCCGTCGGGCTCGGCACGCTCGCCGGCGGCGTGCTCAGCGACTTCATGGGTGCGAAGAGCGCGCGCTGGTATGCCCTGGTACCGGCGGCGGGACTGCTGGCCGCCACGCCCTTCTACCTGGCCGCGCTCGTGCAGCGCGAGTGGACGGCGGCGGCGGTGCTGCTCGCGATTCCGGGCTTCTTCCAGTACATCGCCCTCGGCCCGAGCTTCGGCGTGGTGCAGAACGTGGTGTCGGTGCGCCGGCGCGCCACCGCCACCGCGCTGCTGTTCGTGTGCCTGAACGTGCTGGCCCTCGGCGGCGGTCCGCTCTTTACCGGCTGGCTGATCGATCACCTCGCGCAGGGGTATTTCGCACACTCGGGCGGCACGTCCAGCGCCGCGTTCCGCGCCGTCTGCCCGGGTGGCGCCGCCCCGGCAGGCGCCGCGCCTGCGCTGGCGGGCGCGTGTGCGCGCGCCCTGGCGCAGGCCTCGCGCACCGGCATCCTCGTCACGCTGACGTTTTATCTGTGGGCGGCGGCGCACTACCTCGCCGCGGCGCTGGGCCTGGCAGGCCAGCTGCGGCGGGCGGGGGACGCGGCTGAGACGCCTCAGGTGTCGTCGCGGTAGCGCCGGATGCGTGCCGCCGCGTACAGCATCGCCGCCGCCGCCAGCACGCCCAGCCACAGGCTGACGCTGGTGAAGGCGCCCGCCCAGTTGAGGTCATTGAGCATTCGCATCTGCTCGCTCATGACCGAGTGCCCGTCGCGCGTGCCCAGGATGTGCCAGATGCCGCCGCTGCGGTACTGGATGAAGTTCCAGATGTAGCGGGTGCGGAACAGGATGTACTCGAAGATCGGCACGAGGAAGAGCGGCAGCGTGGCCCACAGCAGCGGGCTGCGTTTCACCCACGCGGACAGCAGCAGCGCGGCAGCGACCACGGGGGCATACCACAGCGAGCTCAGGATGAGGCACAGGAAGATGACGAGTTCCCCGCGCAGCCAGGCGACCGCGTTCCAGTTGATGACATCGGGCACGCCGCCGCCGGCCACGCGCAGCTTCCAGATCGTGAAGGCGATGAGGTGACTGGCGATGGCCAGCACGAACACGCCCAGCGGCACCAGCACGACGGCGACCAGGAACTTCGACAGCACCGTCAGCCCGTCGGAAACCGGCAGCGACTTCCAGAAGAGGATGCTGCGGTCCTTGCGCTCCGTATACAGGGCGTCGAGCGCGTAGAACGTGACCACGATGGAAGCCACCAGATAGATGACCGCCGCCCAGACGTCCTGGGTGACGTTGAGCACCATGATGCGCTCGGGGTCACCGATGTGCGTCACGCGGTCACTGTGCACGTCGATGCTCACCGAGAAGATCGTTGAGATCGCCAGCAGGCCGGCGACGATGAGCGGGACGCGCCACAGCGCGGTGTGCTCCCAGAACTCGCGCCGCATCAGCGTGAGCAGGATGCCGCGCGTGTCGCTGCCGGCGGCCGCGCTCACCGGGGCGGTGCGCAGGTCTGCGGTTTCGGTGTTCATGACTTCATCGTCCCCTGCATCTTGGCGACGAACAGATCGGCGATCGAGGGGGCGCGCAGTTCGCCGAGCGCGCTGAGTTCCGCGGCGCTGTGCCCCTCGAAGAACAGGGCCACGCGGCCGAATATTTCGCGCTCGTAGAAAGGCTTGAGCGCGCGCGCCGGCGCGGCGTGTTCGGCGCTCACCGTCAGCTGCAGGTAGCGCGCGCCGAGGTCCTCCACGGAACTCGCCAGCACCACCTCGCCGCGGCTGATGAAGATCACGTCGGTGAAGAGATTCTCGACCTCCTCCACCTGGTGGGTCGTGAGCAAAATGGTGCGCTCCTTGTCAAAGTAGTCATTCAGGAGCGTGTCGTAGAATTGCCGGCGGTACAGCAGGTCGAGGCCGAGGGTCGGCTCATCGAGCACCAGCACCTTCGCGTCGATGGCGAGGATCAGCGCCAGGTGCAGCTGCGTCACCATGCCCTTGGAGAGCTCGCGCACGCGGCTCTTCATCTTGATGTCGGTCCTCTTCAGGAAGCTGAGCGCGCGCTGGCGGTCAAAGCGCGGGTGCACGCCGCTGCAATAGTCGAGCGCCTGGCTCACGCGCAGCCAGCGCGGCAGCACGGCCACGTCGGCCATGAAACACACATCGCGCATCAGCTGGTCGCGCTGGGTGCGCGGATCGAGACCCAGGACCTTGAGCTCCCCGTCAAAGGGAGTAAGTCCCAGGATGGCCTTGAGCGCGGTCGTCTTGCCGGCGCCGTTCGGGCCGATGAGCCCGACGATGCGTCCGGCCGCGACACTGAAACTCACCTGGTCGAGCGCGTGGGTCGCGCCGAAGCTCTTCGACAGGGAGCGCGCTTCAATTACTGCTGTCATCTTTGTCACCTGGCGAGGCGGCGGGGCTGCCCGGGGCCTGCGGCCACGGGGTGGCAGGCGCCGCCGCGCCCGCGCGCTGCAGTTCATCGGTGGTCAGTCCCAGCCGCTGGATGGTGGCGTACACCTTCGGCCACTCCTCCTCGAGGAAGCGCTGGCGTTCATCCTTCATCAGCGCCTTGCGGGCGCCGGAACTGACGAACATGCCCAGGCCGCGGCGCTTCTCGACCAGCTGCTCATCGACCAGCTGCTGGTAGCCCTTCAGGACCGTGAGCGGGTTCAGCCGGAAGTCCGCGGCGACATTGCGGACCGAGGGTAGCGGGTCGCCTTCCTTGAGCACGCCCTCCAGAATCATCGCTACCACCCGGTCGCGCAGTTGCCGGTAAATCGGCAGGCTGTCATCCCACTGCGGATCCATGATCGTTGACACGGTGCCTGTATCGGGTGATTAGCGAACTAATCTACCAAAACGGCCGGTTCAGGCTGACCGAACCAGGCGTGGTCCGTCTGCAGTCCCACCGTGCTGGCGACCGGCGCGTGGGTGCCGGGGGCGGCCTGGGTGGATACAACGAAGCTCATGCCAAGGACCAGGGTGATCAGGGTCGCCGCGGCGCCGCAGGTCACATCACGGTACAGGGCGGTTACGAAAGCGTTCATGGTCATCTCCTTGTGTGTCGGTTGATTCGTCTCTCTGGCAGTCCGGGCGCTTACCTGCTTGGTGCTTGGGTTTGCGTCCTTCCTTGGTGTTGTACTCTAGTAGAACACTACTTGAGTGTCAAGCTAGTTCACTAAATTATTTTTGGGGTGGGGGAGCCGGCAATTGAGGCGCTGGAGGGCTCCCGGAGGGCCCTAGGAGGGCCCAGGAAGGCCTGGAGGCCCCGCCAGGGCCGATCCCAGGGACTGATGGCCCCTTTTGGAGGGCGGCAGCGCGGCGGGGGTTTAAGCCTGAAGGCGCCGAACAGGGCGCGCACGCTAGAATTCCTGGCTGTTTTCGCCACGGAAGATGACCGATCCCATGAAAGCCCCCGTGAACGTCGCGATTACCGGTGCCGCGGGCCAGATCGGCTACGCGCTCGCCTTCCGTGTGGCCTCCGGCGCCCTGCTCGGCAGCGAGACGCCCGTGAATCTGCACCTGCTCGAAGTGAGCGCCGCGTTAGCGGCACTCGGCGGCGTGGTGATGGAGCTGAATGACTGCGCGTTTCCAACACTCAACAAGGTCATCGCCAGCGATGACGCGCGGGTGGCCTTCAAGGACTGCCAGGTGGCGCTGCTGGTCGGCGCGCGCCCGCGCGGCCCCGGCATGGAGCGCAAGGACCTGTTGCTCGCGAACGCGCAGATCTTCTCCGCGCAAGGTAGGGCGCTGAACGAGTCCGCGCGCCGCGACGTCAAGGTGCTGGTGGTCGGCAATCCCGCCAACACCAACGCGCTCATCGCGCGCGCCAATGCGCGCGACCTGAACCCGCGCAACTTCACCGCCATGACGCGCCTGGATCACAACCGCGCGCTGTCGCAGCTCGCCGAAAAGACCGGCGCGCACGTCACGGACATCCGCCGCATGACCATCTGGGGCAATCATTCGGCCACGCAGTACCCGGATCTTTCGCACGCCGAGGTGCACGGCAAGAGCGCCAAGGCGCTGGTCACGCCCGAATGGATCGAGCAGTCCTTCATCCCCACTGTCCAGCAGCGCGGCGCGGCGGTGATCAAGGCGCGCGGCTCCTCCTCGGCCGCCTCGGCGGCCTCGGCCGCCATCGACCACGTGCACACCTGGTTCCACGGCACGCCGGCCAATGACTGGGTGAGCATGGCGGTGCCCTCCGATGGCAGCTACGGCATCCCGGCCGGGGTCATCTATTCCTACCCGGTCACGGTGCGCAACGGCGACTACCAGATCGTGCCGGGACTTGCCATCGATGACTTCAGCAGGAAGCGCATGGACGCCAGCCACGCCGAACTCCTCGAGGAGCGCGACGGGGTGAAGACGCTCCTCGGCTGACGTTACGTGGCCGGCACGGCGGCCGTATAGTCGACGGCGGCCCGCCGGCCTGGAAAAGAGGATTCTTCATGTTGGGTGCGATCGTCTGGCTGGTGCTCATCGCCGCGGCCGCCTTCGCGGTCACACAGGTGGGCGGCGCGATAACGCTGGTGTTCATCGCCGCGGTGCTGTTCCTCGCCTACCGGCGCCTGTCCCTGCTGACGTTCACGGTGACCTTCACGGTGCTGCTCGCGGCCTACGTCTGGTTCGGCGCCTCGGGCGTGCCGGCGGGCCTGTGGAAGGGCTTCCTCGGGGTGCTGCTGGTGCTGCTGTGGCTGCTCAACGTGCGCCCCCTGCGTAAGGCGCTGATCACGCGGCCGTTCATGAAGACCTACCTGAAGCTGCTGCCTTCCATGTCGCAGACGGAGAAGGAAGCGCTGGAGGCAGGCACGGTGTGGTGGGACGGGGAACTGTTCAGCGGCGCCCCTCGCTGGGAGAAGCTGCTCGCCGCCAAGCCGCCGCAGCTGACGGGCGAGGAGCAGGCGTTTCTCGATGGCCCGTGCGATGAGCTGTGCCGCATGCTCGATGACTGGAACATCACCCACGAGCGCGGCGACATGTCCCCGCCGGTGTGGGAGTTTCTGAAGACGCGGGGCTTCTTCGCGATGATCATCCCGAAGAAGTACGGCGGCCTTGAGTTTTCCGCTTACGCGCACTCGTGCGTGCTCGCCAAGATCGCCAGCCGCAGCGCCACGGCCTCCTCCACGGTCGCGGTGCCCAACTCGCTCGGTCCCGCCGAGCTGCTCAATCACTACGGCACCGAGGAGCAGAAGAACCACTACCTGCCGCGCCTGGCGCGCGGCGAGGAAGTGCCGTGCTTCGCGCTCACCGGTCCGCGCGCCGGCTCCGATGCCGGCTCCATCCCCGACACCGGCATCGTGTGCCGCGGCACCTACCAGGGGCGCGAGGTGCTCGGGGTGCGGCTGAACTTCGACAAGCGCTACATCACCCTCGCCCCGGTGGCGACGGTCATCGGCCTGGCCTTCCGCCTGTTCGATCCGGACAAGCTGCTCGGCGACAAGGCCGACGTCGGCATCACCTGCGCACTCATCCCGCGCAACACCCCCGGGGTCAGCATCGGCCGGCGCCACTTCCCGCTCAACATTCCCTTCCAGAACGGTCCCATCCAGGGCAAGGACGTGTTCGTGCCGCTGGACGCCATCATCGGCGGACCGAAGCTCGCGGGCAGCGGCTGGCGCATGCTGGTGGAGCAGCTCTCGGTGGGCCGCTGCATCTCACTGCCTTCCAACGCCACCGGTGGCGCCAAGGCGGCGGTCTGGGCGACCGGCGCCTACGCGCGCATCCGCACCCAGTTCAACATGCCGGTGGGCAAGTTCGAGGGCGTGGAGGCGGTGATCGCGCGCATGGTCGGCCTCACCTACACCATCGATGCCGCCCGCTCGGTGACCGCTGGCGCCATCGACGGCGGCGAGAAGCCTTCCGTGCCTTCCGGAATCCTGAAGTATCACGCGACCGAGATGGGTCGGCAGGTCGCCAACGACGCCATGGACGTGCATGGCGGCAAGGGCATCTGCCTCGGTCCCAACAACTACCTCGGCCGCGGCTACCAGGTGGTGCCGGTGGCGATCACGGTCGAGGGCGCGAACCTGCTCACCCGCAACCTCATCATCTTCGGGCAGGGGGCGATCCGCTGCCACCCGTTCGTGCTGCGCGAGATGACCGCGGCCAAGAACCCCGACCGCGGCGCCGGTGTCGAGGCGTTCGACCGCGCGCTGTTCGGCCACATCGGCTTCACGCTCTCCAACGCGGTGCGCTCCTTCATCATGGCGCTCACCCATGCGCGTTTCACGCGCGCGCCGGTGCAGGGCACGACCGCGCGCTACTACCAGCACGTGATCCGCTTCAGCGCCTCGTTCGCCTTCGCGGTGGATGTCGCGATGCTGACCCTGGGCGGCTACCTGAAGAAGAAGGAGAACCTGTCGGCGCGCCTCGGGGACGTGCTGTCGTACATGTATCTGGCCTCCATGGTGCTCAAGCACCACGAGAACCAGGGGCGCCAGGAGGAGGACCTGCCGATCGTCGAATGGGCGTGCCGCAACCTGCTCTACCAGGCCCAGGAGCAGCTGCACGGCTTCCTGCGCAACTTCCCCAACCGCCTGCTGGCGGCGGTCATGCGCACGCTCATCTTCCCGGGCGGGCTGGTCTATTCGGCCCCCGGGGACCGCCTCGGGCGCAAGGTGGCAGCGCTCGTGACGGCTCCGAGCGAGGCGCGCCTGCGTCTCGGGCAGTTCGTCTACCGCACCGCCGAACCCAGCAACGCGCTCGCACACCTGCAGGAAGCGCTGCTGCTCGCCGTGGAGCTAGAACCGCTGGAGAAACGCATCCGCGTCGAGGGCGTCAAGGCCGGCAAGGTCACCGCGCTTGACCTGCCGGGCAGGATCCAGCAGGCGCTCGCGCTCGGACTCATCAGCGAGACCGAGGCTGCGGCCCTGCGCGACTACGACCGCAAGGTGATGGCACTCATCCACGTGGATGACTTCGACAGCCAGGCGCTCGGCACCCAGACGCAGTCGGCCGCCCGCTCGAGCGTACACGTGGCATGAACGCTCCGGCACCGCTTGCGGCGCTCGCGCCAGCCGGGCCGGCCAGCACGGCACGGGTGTCGCCGCAGCTCTGTGAGAACTGCGGCAACGAGGTGACGCAGCGTTTCTGCGGCGCCTGCGGCCAGCGGCGCGAGCCGCCGGTGCATTCGCTGTGGCACTTCTCGCGGGTGGCCACCGAGGACCTCACGCACGCGGACTCGCGGCTGTGGCGCACGCTCGGGGCGCTGCTGTTCAGGCCCGGGCGCCTGACGGCGGAGTTCCTGGCCGGGCGCCGCGCGCGCTACCTGCCGCCGGTACGCCTGTACCTCGTGCTCTCGGTGCTGTTCTTCCTGGTGGCGGGCGCGGTGGGCACGCGCTTCGCGGTGCTGCAGTTCGACGACTCCAGGCCGCTCGCCGGCGGCAAGGTCGTCACCACGGACAAGCTCGAGGACCTCCCGGTCCCGGCCCTGCAGCCGAAGGCGGGCGAGACCCCCGAGCAGCGCGCCGACCGGCTGTGCGCGGATGCGAACTACAACGGTCCGTGGGCGGCAACGCTGCAGCCGCTGTTCAAGCAGGCCTGCCGCAAGAGCGTAATAGACAACGGCAAGGAGTTGCAGCAGGTGTTCCTGCACAACGTGCCGCGCGCCATGTTCATCTTCCTGCCGCTGCTCGCAGGCCTCATGATGCTCATGTACTGGCGGCCGCGGCACTATTACGTGGAGCACCTGCTGCTATTCGTGCACAACCACGCGTTCGTGTTCCTGGTGGCCGGGATGGCCCTGCTCCTGGGCAGGCTCGTGCCGCGCCTGCCGGGGCTGAATTTCCTGATCTTCCTGTACTTTGCCTGGTACATGTACCGCTCCATGCGGGTCGTCTACCAGCAGGGTCGCCTGCTCACGGTGAGCAAGCTGCTGCTGCTGGCGTCCTTTTACCTGCTGTTCGCCTCGCTGCTGGCCGCGATAACCAGCGTCTATAGCGCATTCACGCTGTGAAGGAGTTCCGCATGCGTACCCTTATCCTCACCGCCCTCCTGGCGGTTGCGTCACTGGTCTTCGCGCAGGAGCGCACCGCCGCCCCCGCCGGCGCCGAGGCCTACATCATCAGCCCGCAGGACGGCGCCAAGGTGCACTCCCCGGTGCGCGTGCAGTTTGGCCTCAAGGGCATGGGTATCGCCCCCGCCGGGGTGAAATTCGACAACAGCGGGCACCATCACCTGCTGGTCGACACCGACGCGCCCACGGATCTGAGCACGCCGCTGCCGGCGACGGACAAGATCGTGCACTTCGGCAAGGGACAGACCGAGACCACGCTCACCCTCACCCCCGGCAAGCACACGCTGCAACTGCTGCTCGGGGACCAGAACCACATACCCCACGACCCGCCGGTGCTCTCCAAGAAGATCACCATCACGGTCGTTAAGTAGTCCGCGGACATCCGCGCCGCTGCGAGCACCCGATGAGCCGCGCCGTCCTGCACGTCGACATGGATGCGTTCTACGCCTCCGTGGAGGAGCGCGATGATCCGGCGCTCGCCGGCAAGCCGGTCATCGTCGGCTGGGACGGCGGTCGCGGCGTGGTGGCGGCGGCGAACTACGAGGTGCGCAAGTTCGGCGTGCACTCGGCCATGCCGATGCGCACGGCGCTGAAGCTGTGCCCGCACGCGTTGTGCGTGCGGCCGCGCATGCAGCGCTACCAGGAGGTCTCGCGCCAGGTGTTCGGCGTGTTCCAGGAGTTCACGCCCCTGGTACAGGGGCTGTCGCTGGATGAGGCCTTCCTCGACGTCACGGGCAGCCAGCAGCTCTGGGGCGGTGCGCTCGAGATCGCGCTGCGCGTGAAGCGCCGCATCCGCGAGCTCACCGGGCTCACCGCCTCGGTCGGCGTCGCCCCCAACAAGCTGGTCGCCAAGATCGCCTCCGAGCTCGAGAAACCCGACGGTCTGGTGGTGGTGAGTGCGCCGCGCGTGCAGGCGGTGCTTGACCCGCTCTCGGTGCGCAAGCTCCCCGGGCTGGGGCGCAAGACCGGCGAGAAGGTCGAGGCGGCTGGCATCCGCACGCTGGGAGAGCTGCGCAGCGCTCCTGATGCGGTGTTGTGGCCGCTGTTCGGGCGCTACTCGGCCTGGATGCGCGAGCGCGCCTCGGGCATTGACGAGCGCCCGGTGCAGCCGGACCTGGAAGAGAAATCCATCAGTGCCGAGGACACCTTCGCGACCGACATCGCAGAGGTGCGCAGCCTGCAGCACCAGCTGGCGCGCCTGGCGGACCTCGCCGCCACGCGCCTGCGCGCGCGCGGCCTCATGGCCGGCTGCGTGGGGGTAAAGATCCGCCGCGGCGATTTCACCACGTTCACGCGCCAGCGCGCCGTGGCGCCGCCGACCTGCGAGGGACGGGCGGTGGCGGGCGTGTCGGCCGAATTGCTGGCGCGCTGGCTCGCGGCCAACCCGGGTGCGAAACTTCGCCTTCTGGGCGTGGTCCTCACAGAACTGACGCCGGCATCCCAACTGGGGCTATTTGAAGAGGCGCGCCCGCAAAGCCGCCTCGACGCCGCGCTGGATGAGGCGCGCGCCCGCTTCGGCAGCCGCGCGCTGCGGCGGGGCAATACCATTGAGTAGCATCGTTCCATGTACCTGACGTTCTTCGGCCTCAACGAGAAACCGTTCGCGATCACGCCCGATCCGCGCTACCTCTACCTGAGCGAGCGGCACGCGGAGGCCCTGGCGCACCTGCTGTACGGCATCAACGAGGCGGGGGGGTTCGTGCAGCTGACCGGGGAGGTCGGCACCGGCAAGACCACCATCGTGCGCTCGCTGCTGGCGCAGACGCCGAAGAATGCCGAGATCGCGCTCATCCTGAACCCCAAGATGACGGCGCCGGAGTTCCTGCTCACCATCTGCGAGGAGCTGGGCATCGGCGTGCCGGACTCGGCACTGCAGAGCCTCAAGGACCTGGTCGACATCCTCAGCCACTACCTGCTGCGCGCGCACGCGGCCGGCCGGCGCGTGGTGCTGGTGGTGGATGAGGCGCAGAACCTCTCCCCCGACGTGCTCGAGCAGGTGCGCCTGCTCACCAACCTTGAGACCAACACGCAGAAGCTGCTGCAGATCATCCTCATCGGGCAGCCGGAGCTGCGCGACCTGCTCGCTCGCAACGAGCTGCGCCAGCTCGCCCAGCGCGTCACCGGCCGCTATCACCTGAATCCACTGTCACGCGACGAAACCACCGCCTACGTGCGCCATCGCCTGCGCGTCGCCGGCGCGACTACCGACATCTTCAGCCCGCAGGCGCTGAGCGAAGTGTTCCGTCTGTCGCAGGGCGTGCCGCGCGTCATCAACGTCATCTGCGATCGCGCGCTGCTGGGGGCGTACTCGCTGGACCGCCACCGTGTGACCGCCGCGCTGGTGCGCCACGCGGCCGCGGAAGTGTTCGGCCGCCGCTTCACGCCCCACTGGCTTCCCTGGGCGTTGACCGCGGGCGTCGCGGCGCTGCTCACGGGCGGCCTGGTGGCGCTGTGGAATTTCGAGCCCTGGAATCACCGCGCCGTCGCGCACAGCGAGCGCAGCCCCCCGGGCGACGCGGTGGCCGCAGTGCCGGCGGAGAAGGTGCCGGCGCCCGCGGCGGCCCCGGTGGCCGCGGCCGCCGCGCCGGCAACGGCGCACCTGACCGAGCTGCTCGCGCAGCACAAGGCCGAGACCGACACCGACAGCGCGTTCGCCAAGCTCTTCAGCCTCTGGGGAGCGAAGTACCAGCCGAGCACCACCGACCCGTGCACCCAGGCGGCGCAGCAGGGACTGGAGTGCGTCTCCGAGCGCGGCTCCTTCGGGCAGCTGCGGCTCTATAACCACCCGGCGATCCTGCTGCTGAACGATGGCGGCGCGAGTCACCAGGTGGTGCTCACCTCCCTCGGTGACGACGCGGCGCGCCTGCAGCTCGGCGGCACGCAGCAGGTGCGCATCGGCGAGCTGTCGCGTTACTGGCTGGGTGATTTCGTCATGCTGTGGCGTCCGGCGAGTTCGCCCGTGAAGGCGCTGTCGGCCGGGATGCGCGGCGCGCCGGTGCGCTGGCTGCGGCAGAGCCTGCAGCACCTGCACGGCGGCCAGCCCGATGCCACGGCCAGTGATGTCTTTGACGCCGACCTCACCGCGCAGGTGCGCGACTTCCAGCGCCAGCACCAGCTCACCGTCGACGGTATCGCCGGCGTACAGACGCAGATCGCGCTCGCCGGGGCGATCGCGGGTCCGGACACGCCGCTGTTGTCCGCAGTCGAAAACCATCATGGCGGTTGACCGATGTCATTCATCCTAGACGCGCTGAAGAAATCCGAGAGCGACCGCCAGCGCCAGAGCGGGCCGGCGCTGTTCGAAGTCAAGGTCGCCCCGCCGCGCACGCGCCTGCCCCTGTGGGCGATCGCGATCGCGCTGTTGCTGGTGGTCAATCTCGCCATCGTCGCCTGGATGATGCTGCGCCACCCGGCCGCGCGCGCCGACGCCGCCAACCCGGCGGCGCAGCCGGCGAACCTGCAGGGCAACCTCGCGGTGCCGGCGGTTGCCAGCGCCTCGCTGCCGCAGCCGCCGCCCATGGCGGCCACGAGCGCAGCGGCGCCTGGCGCGCCCGCCAGCGGCCCGGGCGCCGCGCTCCCGTCGACGGCCAGCACCGCGCCGCTCGCGGTCCCCGGCGCCGCGGACGAGCAGAACCCGGAAGACTATGCACCGGCGACCGAGCCGGCGCCGTCACTCGGCGGCGGACACGTGCGGCGCGACACCGCCGACGGTGTACCGCTCTACCAGGAGCTGTCGGTGGCGCCGGGCGCGCACCTGCCGCAGCTGCGGCTGGACCTGCACGTCTACGCGGCGCGTCCCCAGGACCGCTTCGTCATGATCAACATGCACAAGCTGCGCGAAGGCGAGGCGCTGCCGGAGGGCGTGCGCCTGGAGAGCGTCACTCCGGAGGGCGCGGTAATGTCGTTCAACGGCTCGCGCTTCCTGCTGCCGCGCGACTGAGCACGCGCCGCGGCACCGGCCCGCCGGTGGCGGCCGCCCGCTGGAATCTGTCGCACCCCATCCGCCCGCCCCGGCCCGCCCCGGCCCGCCCCGGCCCGGATTTTGCTGCCTGCTTCACACCGCGCGCAAAAGTGCCGCAACCGGGGCCTGTAACAAGATGACCAGTTTCACAGAATCCGGCGCCCATTAGCGACAGTCCGCAGCGCTTGCGTCATCGTGCTGGCAGCGCCCGGGTCCAAAGCCGGACGGGCGGGCTTTCCGACACAGCGGGACAGCGTGGCCACGAGTACCCAAGCGCAAGGCTCGAAAGCAACGGCGCCGCAAGGCACCGGCGCAGGCGGCTTTGCGCTCCCCGCCGCACCGCTGCTCGCGCTCACCCAGGACGCGAAATTCCTCGCCACCCTGAAGAGCGTCACCGATGCGAAGCACCCGGTGCTCGCCGCCGGCTCGGAGATCGACTTGTCCTCGGCACTCATGGGGCGGCACGCCGCCGGGGTCGCCGTGCTGGATGCCGCCGCCGTCGCCACCCCGATCGCGAAACTCACCGCACGACTGCACGCGCAGTTCCCCGACCTCGTGCTGATCGTCGCCGGCAACGCCGATGAGCAGGGCGCACTCGCGGCGCAGATCACCGATGGCTCGGTGCATCGCTTCCTGCACAAGCCGGTCTCCGAGCAGCGCGTGCGCCTGTTCGTGGAAGCGGCCTGGCGCCGCCACGAGGAAGCGCTCCACGGCCGCAGTACCGCCGCGGGCGCCGCACCGCGGCCGCCGCGGCGCGTAAAATGGGGCCTGCTCGCCGCCGGCGCGGTGGTGCTCGGCGCCGCGCTCGGCTGGTACGCGATCCGCCCTCACGAAGAACCGGCCGCCCCGCCGGCCGAGCCCGCCGCCACCACCCAGGCCGCCGACGACGCGGTGCTCGAGGAGCTGCTGGTGCGCGCCGGCACGGCGCTCGCCGCCGGCGCCCTGGTCGCGCCGCCCGAGGCCAACGCCGCCGATCTTTACCGCGAGGCGCTGCGCCGCAACGCCCGCGACCCGCGCGCCGCCAATGGCCTGGAACAGGTGATCGATCGGCTGGTCACGGACGCCGAAGTACAGCTGCAGGATCATCACCTGGACGCCGCGCAGCAACTCGCCGACCAGGCGCGCGCCATCAGTCCCAATCACGCGCGCGTCGCGTTTCTCACCGCGCAGATCGGCGCGCAGCGTGAGCGCGCGGTGCTCGGCAAGGCGCAGCGCGCCGCCGCCAGCGGCGATGTCAGTGCCGCGCTGGCGGTGATTGATGACGCCGCCAAAGGGGGACCGCGCTCGACCCTGGTCGATCAGGCACGCCAGCAGCTGGCGCAAAAGCAGGTCGACGAGCGCGTCGCGGACTTGCTGTTGCGCGGCCGTGAGGCCCTTGCCAGCGGCGCCGTGATCGAGCCGCCCCAAGAGAACGCGCGCTTCCTCTTCGAGTCCGCGCGCACGCTCGCGCCGGCGGATCCGGCGGTGCAGCAGGCACACCAGGAGCTCATCGCCCGCCTGCAGGGCGAGGCGCACCAGGCGATCGCCGCCGGCAACGCCGAGCAGGCGGACGCGTGGATCAACGCCGCCGCCGAGAGCGGCGCCGCGGCCGCCGAGGTCGCAGCGCTGCACACAGCGGCGCAGCAGCTGCGCGGCGCGGCCAAGGCCGACGCGCTGGCGCATACCGAAGCGCTCTTCAACCAGCGCATGGCGCAGGGGCGCCTGCTGGAGCCGGCCAACGACAGCGCGCGCTACTACCTCGAGCAGCTCGCGCAGGCCGAGCCCGCCAACGCCTCCACGCTGGCCGCGCGTACCGCCTTCGAGACGCGCCTGCTCGGTGAGGCGCACAACGCCGTTCAGGCGCACGACTACGCCGCCGGGCGTCACTGGCTGAGCGAGGCGCAGGCCGCCGGCGCCAGTCCCGTGGCGGTCGCGGCGGCGGAATCCGAGCTCGCGGCAGCGCAGGCGGCGGCGCCCAGCGCCGCGCGTGCCACCGCCGAGGCCGACACCAGTTACGTGAACGCGAGCGTCCTGACACGCACGCGCTACGTGGCGCCGCAGTTTCCGGCGAACGCGCGCGACCGCCGCCTCGAGGGGTGGGTGGATGTGCAGTTCGTGGTGAAGACCGACGGGGCGCTCGGCGATGTCAGCATCGTCGGTGCCGAGCCGGTGGGTGTCTTCGAGCAGGTCGCGCTCGATGCAGTACGCCGCTGGCGTTATCAGCCCGTCATGCGTGACGGACAGGCCATCGCACAGCGCGCACGCATCCGCGTCCGCTTCGCGATGCAGCCATGAACGAACGCCGCACGGCGCCACCGGCACGCGTGCTGGTGGTCGACGACGATGTGCGCTACAGCGAGTGGCTGCGCCACCACCTGGACGTGCTGTGCCCGCAGGCGAGCGTCAGCATGCTCAACCTCGAGGAGTTCGAGCGCTGGTGCACGATGTTCTCCGGGCGCGACTGCGACCTGCTGATGCTGGCCGCGAACTTTGGCGCCAGCCCCGAAGACCCGGGCGCGCATGGCCTGTCGCTGCTGCGCCGCCTGCGCGACCAGCCGGCAACCCCGGCGGTGGTGGCGCTCGCCGAGGCGGGCAACGAGCTCACCGCGGTGCGCGCGCTGCAGCTGGGTGCGGTCGACTACCTGCCCAAGCGCTTGCTGACGCCGGAACGCCTCAGCACCGCCGTGCGCGTCGCGCTGCGCCGCGTCGAGCGGCGGGTGGCGCGCCGCCTGGCGAGCCTCGCGAACCTCTCCCGCGACCAGGCTAATGGCATGCCGGCTAACGCGGCCGCGCAGAACGCGCCAGATGCCGCTGCGGGCGCGGTCGACGCCGCGGGTGCCGCCCCGGCGCCCGCCACCGAGGGGGCAGAGGCGGAGGCACTGCAGCCGGCCGGCGTGGCAGCGCTGCTGGCGGCGGCGAATGCCGAGGTCATCCCCGGCTACACGCTGCGCCTGAAGATCGGCGAGTCGGAAAAGGCGGTCGTCTATCTTGCGACCAGCACGCGTCGCGGCCACAACGTCGCGCTCAAGGTGAGCAAGACACTGCGCGACGAGGCCGCCGGGCGGCAGTTCCTGGAACGTGAATACACCGCCGTCATGGCGGTGCGCAGCCCGCTGGTGGTGGAGATCTACGACTACGGCGTGCACGCCGGCTTTGAGTACCTGGCGATGGAATACCTGCCCCGCGGCGACCTCAAGGCGCGGCTGCAACGCGGTCTCAGCGAAGCCGACGCGCTGCACTACGTGGTGCAGATCGCCTCCGCACTGCAGGTGGTCCACGAGGCCGGGCTCGTGCACCGCGACCTCAAACCCCCGAACGTCATGCTGCGCGAGAACGATGGCGTGGCACTCATCGATTTTGGCCTGGCGCGGCCCTTCGATGGCAGCACCATCAGCACGCATACCGGCGTGCTGCTCGGCTCGCCCTACTACATGAGCCCGGAGCAGGCGCTGGGTGAAGCCCTCGACGCACGCTCGGATTTCTACAGTCTCGGCATCATCTGCTACGAGATGCTGACCGGCCAGAAGCCCTACACCGGCGGCACGGCCATGGAAGTGCTGCAGCAACACGTGAGCTCGCCCATGCCGCAGCTGCCGGCGCAGTTCGCGCGCTATCAGCCCTTCCTCGCGCGCCTGCTCGCCAAGGCGCGGGGCGAGCGCTTCGGCACCGCCACCGAGATCGTCGCCGCCGCCACCGCACTCACCAAGGACGCACCCGGCGAAGCCCAGACGAGCGCGGCCTAGGCTTCGGTTCGCACTGCGCTGCCGCGCCGCTGGAAGGCGCGCCCCAGGGCGAGCGCCAGCACCGTCCACAGCGCCGCGATCACCGCGCCCAGCCAGCCAATCGCCGCCGGACTCGCGCCGAGGCCGCCGGTAAGCGCCTTATAGAGCGAGCCGCTCACGGCGTCGCCGCCGCGATAGGCGAAGGTATCGATGAGGCTCTTGGCCTGGTACTTCTCCTCGCGGCTCACCACGGTGAACAGCGAATCGCGGCACGGACGCGTGATCGCGTAGTCGGCGACGCGGCGCACCGCGTACACCAGCACCAGCACCATGAAGGTTGGTGCCAAGGCGAACACCGCGTAGCCGGCGGTCATGAGCAGCGGCACCGCGGCCAGCAGCGAGCGCATGCCAAACCACTTGAACAGGCGCCCGAACAGCAGGAACTGGATCGTCAGCGACGCGGCCTGCACCCAGAAGTCGATGCCGGCGAAGAAGCGCGCGCGCTCATCGGTGCTGTGAAAGACCTTGGCGACGAATGCCTGCTGTTCCAGGTACAGAAACGTCGACACCCACGTCATGAGTACCACGAAGGCCACTATGCCGAGCAGGTAAGGCGAGCGCGCCACCTGCACGAAGGCGGCGAACACGCCGCCGCCCACGCCGCGCTCCGCGCCGGGCGCGCCGCCGGGCTGCGGCGCCGCGCTCGCGGCCGCCTGGCGCCGCTGCCAGCGGATCACCAGCGCCATGAACAGCAGCGACACCAGCAGCAGACCCGCCGACAGCGGCAGCAGGTTGATGGCCCCGAGCGGTATCGCAAGCTTGCGGTCAATGAACGGGCCAATCAGGCCGCCGGTACTGGCCCCCGCCCAGATGAAGCCGAACAGGCGCCCGGCCTGCTCGCGGGTGTACACATCCGCCATCAGGCTCCAGAACGTCGCCACTACAAAAAGATTGAAGACGCTCACCCAGACGAAGTACGTGCGCGCGATCCAGGTGTGCTCGTGCTGCACATGAAACCACAGCCAGAACAGGATGAGGTTGGCCGCGAAGAAGCAGTACACCCACGGCAGGAACACCGTGCGCGGCAAGCGCGAGGTGAGCCAGCCGTACACCGGCTGCAGCAGCAGCATGACGACGAACACTCCCCAGAAGAGATAAGGGATGTTGTCGAGGCCTGAGGTAATGCCAAGAGCATCGCGCACGGGCCGTAGCATGGTGTAGCTCGCAAACACGCACATCAACGTCGCGAACGACGCCAGCAGTGCCGGCGCCTCACCGGGCTCAAGAACGACCAGGCGCCGCAGGAATTGGTTCATGGCATACCGCTTCAATGTTATGACCGTCGAAATCGAGCACGAAGGCACCGTAGTAGTGCGCGTGATAGTGCGGCCGCGGGCCGGGGGCGCCATTGTCGCGGCCGCCGGCGCTGAGCGCCGCGGCGTAGAAGGCATCCACCAGCGCGCGCGTGTCGACGCGGAAGGCCACGTGCAGCGGCGGGCGGTTGGGCGGACCCTGCGCCACCCAGAAGTCCGGCTTGGGGGGCACGCCGAAACCGGCGACGGCGGCGCCACCGGTGACCGGGGCCGGAAACTCCGCGAGCACCCGGTAGCCCAGCGGCGCCAGCGCCGCACGGTAGAACGCCTGCGAGCGTGCCAGATCGCTCACGTTGAGGCCGGTGTGATCGATCATGACCCGACTTCCCTTTGAAGCCCTTGTTGGAGGCGTCACCGTGCGTGGCGCGCGCGGCGGCGCGTAAGTGTGCCACAGCCGCGCTGCGGTAACCGTCGCCTTGACGGCACGCGCTTCGGGGAGCAGCCTCGCCGGGCGCCTTGAGCGTGGGGAGACAACATGAGAAGAAGAGAATTCTGCGCGGCCGGCGCAGCCGCCCTGACCACCTTGTGCCTGCCGCGGCGCGCCCGCGCGGCGAGCGACCTCGCGGCCACCGGCCGGGATGGCCGCCAGCTTACCCTCAGCGCGCGTGACGTCGATGAGCTCAGGGACGCACTGCGTGGCGAGCTCATCCGCCCCGCGGATCCGAGTTACGACAGCGCGCGGCGCCTGTGGAATGCCGCCTTCGACCGCAAGCCCGCCCTGATCGTGCGCTGCGCCGGCGCCGCCGACGTGGTGCGCGCGGTGAGCTTCGCTGCCACTCACGACCTGCTCACCGCCGTGCGCGGTGGCGGCCACAGTCTCTCGGGACAGTCCGGCTGCGACGGCGGACTGGTCATCGACCTCTCGGCGATGCGCGCGATCGAGGTCGACCCGCTCAGCCAGCGCGCCCGCGTCGAGGCCGGCGCGCTGCTCGGACAGCTCGACCGCGAGGCGCAGGCCTTCGGTCTTGCGACCACCGCCGGCACCGTCGCTGACACCGGCGTCGCAGGGCTCACCCTCGGCGGCGGCGTCGGCCGCATCGGCCGCCGCTTCGGCCTGACCTGCGACAACGTCGAGTCCTTCGAACTCGTGACCGCGGACGGACGCTGGCGGCGCGCCAGCACCACCGAGAATCCGGACCTGTACTGGGCGCTGCGCGGCGGTGGCGGTAACTTCGGGGTCGTCACCTGCTTCGTGCTGCGCCTGCACCAGGTCACGCCGCAGATGTACGGCGGCCAGCTGTTGTTTCCGCTCGCCGGCGGCCGTGAGCTGCTGCGCAACTTCGCCGGCTGGATCGCCACGACGCCCGATGAGCTGTACGTGGACGTGGATCTGGAGGTCGATGAAAAGCTCGGACCCGTCGTGGTCTTCGATGTCTGCTACAGCGGGCCGCCGAGCGACGCGGCGCGCGTACTCGCGCCGCTGCGTAAGCTCGGCAAGCCGCTCAAGGACGCGCTGGCTCCGTCGTTGTACGTCGCCCTGCAGGGCAGCGCCGATACCCCGGGGTTCAGCCGCTTTGGCTCCTACGTGAAGGGGGGCCTGATCTACGGCCTGACGCCGCCCATCATCGATGCGGCGGTGGGCTTCATCGAGCAGGCGCCCGCGGGAATGCTGCTGAACGTGTGGATGCAGCACCAGGGGGGCGCCATCAGCCGCATCGCGCCACAGGACACCGCCTACTGGGGCCGGGGCTCGAGTCACAACCTCGGGCTCGCGGGCGCCTGGAAGACCCCGAGCGCCGAGGCGGAGCGCAATGTCGAGCACGTGCGGCAGGCGTGGGCGCAGATCGAACCTCTGACGCGTGGCAACTACATCAATCTTGCCAACACCGATGATCGTGACAGCCGGGTGCACGCGGCCTACGGCGACAACTACGCGCGCCTGGTGAGTGTTAAGAAACGTTACGATCCCACCAACCTGTTTCACCTGAATGCCAACATCAAGCCGGCGTGAGCCGCGGGCCACGCGGGGGGCCCAGCTACGCTTGACACATCTGCTTCATAAAGGTGCAATGCCAGCGGGCGCGGGCCCGCTGGCCAGGGGTCGCAAGTCCGATATAAGAACCCATGCATCTCGTCGACACGACCCTGTTTTATTCACCGACCAGCGGTGGCGTGAAGCGCTACCTGTCGGCGAAACACGCGTGGCTCTCCGCGCACACCTCTTGGGAACACACCATCGTCGTACCCGGCCGCCGCGGCGCCATCCAGCGCGGCGGCGTGTGCACCGTTCCGGGCTATCCGGTCCCCGGCACCTTCAACTATCACCTGCCGATTAATCCGCGCCGCTGGGTGCGCCTGCTCGAGGTGCTGGAGCCGACCCTGCTCGAGGCCGGGGACGCGTTTCATCCCGCGTGGTGCGCCTGGCAGGTGGCGCGGCGCCGCGGCATCGCCCTCGCGGCGTTCTACCACTCGAACCTGCCGCAGATCATCGGCCGGCGCTTCGGCCGCGTCCTCGCGGAACCGGCGATCCGCCGCTACGTGCGCTGGCTGTACGAGCGTTTCGACGTGGTGTTCGCGCCCAGCCGCCTGATGTGTGCGTACCTGAAGGACCTGGGAGTGGCGCACGCCGTGCACCAGCCGCTCGGTGTCGATGTGCAGGTCTTCAGTCCCGAGCGCCGCGCGCACGTGCTGCGCTCGCGGCTCGGCCTGCCGCGCAACGCCCGGGTGTTGGTCTACGCTGGCCGCTTCGCACGCGAGAAGAACCTGCCGGTACTGCTGCAGGCGTTCGCGCGCCTCGGCGCCCCGTACCATCTGCTGCTGATCGGCGGTGAGCGCGAGGCGCGCCCCGCGCCCAACGTGACGATGCTGCCGTACCGCGGCGACAGCGTCGAGCTGGCCGGGTTGATCGCCTCGGCGGATGCGCTGGTGCACGCGGGCACCAAGGAAACCTTCGGGCTGGTGATCCTGGAGGCCATGGCCTGCGGACGCCCCGTGGTCGCGGCGCGCGCCGGCGCGTTCCCGGAACTCGTCGATGACAGCGTCGGGGTGCTCGCCGAACCCAACAGCGCCGCGAGCATGGCGCAGGCCATCGCCGCGCTCTACGAGCGCGACCTCGAGGCGCTCGGCAGCGCCGCGCGCGCACGCGTACTCAGGCAGTTCACCTGGCAGCGCGCCTTCCACGCGCAGCTCTCGACCTACATCGCCCTGGTCGGCGCCCAGCGCCTGCCGCTGGCCGGCAGCGAGGAGATCCTGCCACTGCGCTCGCCGAGCTCCTGAGGCACGCGGCCACCGCCGCAAGTGCGGAGGTGGGCCCTTTTAGCGCGCGACCAGCACCACGCCTGCGAACAAGAGCACCGCCCCGAGCAGGCGCACGAGGGTGATCGGGTGCTGCGCGAAACCGAGCCAGCCGAAATGGTCCACCAGCAGCGAGGTGCCGAGCTGCCCGAGTACTACGAGTGCCACCAGCGTCGCCGTGCCCAGGCGCGGCCCTACGATCACGCTGGAAACGACGTAGAAGGCCCCGAGGATGCCGCCGAGCCACGCCCACGCCGGCACGATCGCGAGCTGCGCCCGCACCGGCAGCGGCGCGCGCGTCACGGCGACGATCGCCGCGAGCGCGAGCGCACCCACCACGAAGCTGATGAGCGCCGCCACGATCGCGCTGCCGAGTATGGCGCGCAGCGTGCTGTTCATCCCCACCTGCACGACCACGCCGATACCCACGCCGAGTCCGAGCAGATACAGCGGCAGGCTTTGCATCCAATACCCCTTCAGCGCCGCAACGAGCGCAGGATCGACAGGCCGGCGCGCGAGGCCGCGAGAGCCAGGACCAGGCGCCAGAACAGGCGCTTGCCGGGCGGCACGGGACGTGGCGGGAGCGCACGGTAGAACTCTAATGCGACGTCACGATGCAGGTGCACCGCGCGCGCGTTGATGAGCCAATCCCCCGCGGCACTGGCGATGCGATAGCGGCCGGCGGCGAGTTCATCCACCCGCGCATCCTCGAGAGTCGCGGGAAACTCCAGCGGCGCGGGCGCCGCGAATTCGAGGGTGGTGCGCTGCTGCGGGTGCTCGGCGGTGACGCCGGCGAGCGTCAGGCCGAGGGGTCCGGGCGCGCGCTGGCAGCTGACGCGGCCGCGAAACGAGGCGAGCACCTCAGGCACCGGGGGGCTCGATTCGCACCTCGGTGTTCACTGAGTTCGCGATGAAGCACTCCTCGTGCGCGCGGTGGTGCAGTTCCGCCAGCTGTGCCGGCGTCGGCCGCCCCGTGCCGGAAAACGCGATCCGCGGCCGCAGCGTCACGCGCAGCATCGCGAGGCGGCCCGCGGCGTTGCGGCCCATGACCCCGAGCGCCTCGTCGCTGTAATCATCGACGCACAGGCCGGCCTCGGCCGCGAGATGCAGGAACCACAGCATGTGGCAGCTGGAAAGTGCGGCGACCAGTGCCTCCTCGGGGTCGACCGCCGCCTCGACCGACATCGGCACGCGCACCACGTTCGGTGAGGAGGAGGCCGGCACCTCGATGCCGCCGTCGAAACGCCAGCTGTGGGCACGGCTGTAGCGGTTGTCCGTAAACAGCGCCCCTGCGCGCGCCCAGTGAATCAGCGCGTGGTACTCGTGGCCCGCCATGTTTTAGCTCCGTGCTGCGCCCCGGCCGATTGTACGATAGCGCGGGTGCCCCACAGCGAACTTGAGCCGCGCCGCGACCTGACACTCACGCACGCCACCTCCCTGGTGGTGGGCATCGCCATCGGCACCGGCGTGTTCCTGAAATCCGCCGCCATGGCGCAGGCGGTCGGCACCCCGCTCCTGGTGCTCGGCGCCTGGGCGGCCGCCGGCCTGGTGGCGCTGCTGGCGGCGCTGTGCTTCGCGGAGCTGGGCGCGATGCTGCCGGATGCCGGGGGCGAGTACGTCTACCTGCGCGCCGCGTTCGGGGAGGTCCCGGCCTTCCTCTACGCCTGCAACAGCTTCGTGCTCGGGGGTGCCAGCATCGCTGCCTACGGCGCGGCGGTGGCGATCTTCATCTCCGACATCCACCCCTTCAGCCACGAATGGTTCGTGCGCAGCGTGCACCTGTGGGGCAGCGACTACAGCTACGCCTTCGGCGCCCGTCAGCTCATCGCGATCGGGGTGATCGCCGTCTTTGCGGCCATCAACTGCGCCGGGGTGATGCTCGGCGGGCGTGTGCAGACGCTGCTGACCCTCACCAAGGTGATCGCGATCCTCGGCGTCGCCGCCGGCGTGTTCCTGTTCTCCGCGACGCGCGATGTGGCCAATCTCGCCGCGCCGCCGGACAGCGGGCACGGCGGCTGGGCGGGCTTCGGCGCGGCGATGTTCGCCGCGCTGTGGGCTTACAGCGGCTGGCAGTACCTGCCGATGGCCGCCAGCGAGGTGCGCGAGCCGCAGCGCAACCTGCCACGCGCCATCATCGGCGGCACGCTGCTGGTGGCGGCGATCTACCTGCTCGTGAACACCGCCTACCTTTACGCGCTGCCCTTCTGGCAGGTGGCGAGCAGCAATTCCACCGCCTACCCGGAGGCGCCCTCGGTCGCCGCGCGTGCGGTGCAGACCTTCCTCGGCGCACGCGCAGTCTCGGTGGCGGCGCTGATATTCCTGATCTCGACCATCGGCTCCCTCAACGGCACGATCCTGACACGGGCGCGGGTGGCGTTCGCCTCGGCGCGCGACGGGCTGTTCTTCCGCCCGTTCGCGCGCCTGAGCCCGCGCACGCGGGTGCCGGTGTTCTCGCTGGTGCTGCTGTGCGCCTGGGCCGCGGTGCTCGCCGCTTCGGGCACCTTCGACCAGCTCACCAACATGGCGGTGATGTCGTACGCGCTGTTCTGGATCCCGGTGACGCTGGCGGTGATGGTGCTGCGGCGCACGCGCCCGCAGGCAGCGCGGCCGTTTCGCGTGCCGGGGTACCCGCTGGTGCCGGTGATCGTGGTGCTGGTGATGATCGGGATCGTGCTGAGCGCGCTCGTCGCCACACCGCGCGAAGCGCTCGCCACCATCGTGCTGATCCTGCTGGGTTTGCCGCTCTATCCGCTGTTCCGGCGCCGCCGTGCGCACGCGGCGCTCAGTCCGACTCCAGCTCCCAAAGGGTGAGCGGCGCGCCGCGCCGCAGCCAGAAGCCCAGCCCCGCCTCGCGGAACTGCGGCTTCAGGCGGCTGCGGTACCAGTGCGCGCTGCGCAGGTGCACGTCGGCGTCGGTGCGCTCCGGATCGGCGTTGTGCTTCAGGTCGTGACGCGTGAGCGCGCTGAAGTACAGCACGCCGCGGCACAGCCGCCCGAAGTTGCGCAGCGCGCCCTGCGCGGCGGCCGCGTCCAGGTACTGCAGCACGTCGTAACAGATGACCAGGTCAAAGGGCGCGCGCGTGCGGAACTCCTCGATGCGCCCGAGCTGCCAGCCGTAGCGACGGCACAGGTAGACGCTCGTCTCCAGCCCCACGTACTGCGCCCTCGGCAGCAGTCGTCGCAGCGCCCCGCGCAGCAGGCCGGTGCCGCAGCCGGCCTCGAGGATGCGGCGCACCGGCAGTCCGGCGTGCGCGGTCATGGCGGCGATGAGGCGCGCCCGCGCACGCATCTCCGCACGGCTGGCGACCGCGGTGCGCCGATCAAAGTAGTAACGCTGGTAGTACTTGGCGTCGAAGTTCATCGCTCAAACCAACATGCGCACGGCGCCGCGCCGCGCGGCCGCAACTGAACGGCCGCTGAACGCGGCGCCAACTTCGTGCTCCGCTGACACGCTTCGCATCCTGCCTATCGTAGCCGCACTTCGCCTTCCAGGGTTGTATGCCAAAGACCGCCTCGCGCGTTGCTTTCAACACAGGAGCGCGCGCCGTGCGCCCGACCGACAGGAGAGTGATGATGCGAATTGCCTCAGCCAAGACCGCCATCGCGGGCGCCCTGCTGGCGCTGACGCTCGGCGGCTGTGTCGTGGCCCCGGTGGGGCCGGGTGGTGAAGTCGTGGCCTACAGCGAGCCCCCGCCGGTGCGTTACGAGGCCATCGGCGTGGCCCCCGCGTCCGGGTATTTCTGGGTGGGCGGCAACTGGTTCTGGGAAAGGGGCGCCTACAACTGGCACCCCGGGTACTGGCAGGCGCCGCGCCCCGGCTACCACTGGGCACCGCACACCTGGCACCGCGTGGGCAACGAGTACCACATGCAGCCGGGGCACTGGGTGCGCCATTGAGCGGACCGCGAAGCTGCGCACCATGGCGCGTCAGGTCAGCGCCCGCATTTGCAAGGCGGCCCTCGGGCGCTGCACACTGGCGCGCCGGCGGCGGCGTACGCGGGAGCTCGGATTTTCATGAGACGAACGGCACGGCTCGCGGGAGCCTTACTGGCAACGGCAACGGTGCTGGCCGCCGCGGCCGCGGCGGGACCCTTCACGCTGAGCAGCCCGGACATCGCCCCCGGCGGCCGGATTGCCGAGGCTCAGGTGTTCGACGGTTTCGGCTGCAAGGGCGGCAACGTGTCCCCGGCGCTCGCGTGGAGCAACGCGCCCGAGGGCACCAGAAGCTTTGCCCTGCTGGTGCACGATCCGGACGCACCCACCGGCAGCGGCTGGTGGCACTGGCTGGTCTACAATATTCCCGCCGGCACGAGTTCACTGCCCGCCGGCGCCGGAGATGCGCACAAGAGCCTGCTGCCGGCCGGCGCCGTGCAGGGCCGGACTGATTTCGGTACGGCCGGCTACGGCGGGCCCTGTCCACCGCCCGGTAAACCGCATCACTACCACTTCCGTCTCTACGCGCTGAAGGTCGCCAAGCTTGACCTGCCGGCGGATGCGAGCGCGGCGATGGTGGGCTTCAGTGTGCACGCCCAGTCCCTGGGCAGTGCCGAGTTGACCGGCCTCTATGGCCGCTAGCGGCCCCCGCGAGCGCCGGCCGGCCCTGTGGCCGTATCTGGTGATGCCACTGATCGTGCTCGTGGCCTTCTACGCGCTGTACCGCATGCACCAGCGTCCGGGCGGCCTGACGCCCCCCATCCAGAGCACCCCCGCCGCGCCCACCGAGGGTCAGTAGCGGGCCGGGAAGTGGCGCGCGCGGACCGGCGCGGCTAGCATAGCCGCCCTTTTCGCTCCGGCCGTTTCCCATGTCCCAGCCTGCCGCCAAGCCCGATCCCCGACGCGCGCCGCCTGCGCGCGCCGGCGGGCGCGCACGCAGCACCCCGCGTGTGCCCAAGGTGGGATTCGTCAGCCTCGGGTGCCCGAAGGCCCTGGTGGATTCCGAGCGCATCCTGACGCAGCTGCGCGCGGAAGGGTACGAGGTCGCACCCAGCTACGAGGCCGCGGACGTGGTGGTGGTCAACACCTGCGGTTTCATCGACGCCGCGGTCGATGAGTCGCTCGATGCCATCGGGGAGGCGCTCGAGCACAACGGCCGCGTCATCGTGACCGGCTGCCTCGGTGCCCGCCCCGAGCGCATCCTCGCGCGCCACCCGCGCGTGCTCAAGGTCACAGGTCCCCAGGCCTACGAGGAAGTGGTCAGCGCGGTGCACGAACACCTGCCGCCGCGCCACGATCCGTTCTTCGATCTGCTGCCGCCGCAGGGCGTGCGGCTGACGCCGCGCCACTACGCGTATCTGAAGATCGCGGAAGGCTGCAACAACCGCTGCAGCTTCTGCATCATTCCCGCCATGCGCGGCAAGCTCGCGAGCCGCCGCATCGATGACGTGCTGCGCGAGGCGGAGCGGCTGGCGCACGCGGGCGTGAAGGAGCTGCTGGTGATCTCGCAGGACACCAGCGCCTACGGTGCCGACATCCGCTACGCGCCGGGCAGCTGGCGCGGCAACACCTACGAGAGCCGCTGCATCGATCTGGCGCGCGCTCTCGGGGAACTCGGGGTGTGGGTGCGCCTGCACTACGTCTATCCCTACCCGCACGTGGATGCGCTGATCCCGCTCATGGCCGAGGGACGCGTGCTGCCCTACCTCGACATCCCGTTCCAGCACGGCAGCGCTGCCGTACTGAAGCGCATGCGCCGGCCGGCGCACGCGGTCGACACGCTGGCGCGCATCCGCACCTGGCGCGCGGCGTGCCCCTCCCTGACGCTGCGCAGCACCTTCATCGTCGGTTTCCCCGGGGAAACCGAGGCGGAGTTCCAGGAGCTGCTGGCGTGGCTCGAGGCGGCCGAGCTCGACCGTGTCGGCTGCTTCAAGTACTCCCCGGTCGAGGGCGCGGCGGCCAACGCGCTCCCCGACCACGTGCCCCCGCAGGTCCAGGAGGAGCGTTACGCGCGCTTCATGGAGCGCGCCGCCGCCATCAGTGCCCGGCGCCTGCGCGCGCGCGTGGGCGAGCGCGTGCGCGTGCTGGTCGATGAAGTGACGCCGGACGGTGCGCTGGCGCGCAGCGCCGCGGAGGCGCCGCAGATCGACGGCGTGGTGCGCATCGCGGCAGCAGGAAAACTGCGTGCCGGCGACTGGGCCGAGGTGCAGATCGTGGGCGCGGATGCCTACGATCTCACCGGCCGCCTCGTTGCCTGAGGCGGCCGGGATTACCGCAAGCGGCAGCTAAGAGCCTTAGGAAGTCATCCCCAGGGAGTGCATGATCTCGGTCGCCTTGTCCTTCGTGGCCTGCCCCTTGGTCACCGCGGTGGTGTAGTCGCCCGAAGTGGCGGCACTCGAGGCGTCGTTCCACATCGACTTCACTGAATCGAGCCCGGACTTGGCGCTCGCGAGCGCATCCTTGCTGACATGCGGCGGCAGGTGATGCGACTTGGAGAGCATGTCGACGCGGCTCTGGATGGCTTCGACCATCTTCGGCACGTCGGTGCTCATGGGGCCCCACGCGTCCTTGGCCTTGCCCATCGCGGCCTCGGCTTCGGCAGCCTTGGCGGTGGCGGCATCCCGCATGCCGCTGATGGCTGCGGTCAGGGCGGGCGCGGCGTTGAGCACGGCCTTGTAGTCACCCTTGGCAAAGGCATCCTTGGCGCTCGCGATCGACGCATCGATCCCCGCCAGCTGGTCCGGGACGTATTTCTGCGCCATCTCGCGCGTGGCATTCACGGCGGACTCGGCGCTGGCGATCGCCTGCTCGGCCGGCTCCTTCTGACTGGCGCAGCCGACGAGCAGCACCGCCATCATCGCTGCCAACAGCCAAACAATTTGCTTCTTCATGTTTTGCATCCTCATGCGGTTGACGGGAACAATCAGGGAATCTTCAGTTTCTGACCCGGGAAGATCTTGTTCGGGTCCTTCAGGACGTCGCGGTTGGCCTCAAAGATCTGCTTGTACAGGGAAGCGTCGCCGTAGTACTTCTGGGCGATCTTTGAGAGCGTGTCACCCGACTGCACCACGTGCGTCTGGGTGTAGGGATTGTCGCCTGCCGGGGTTTTCTCATCCGCCATGGTGTCCTCCACGAGCCTGCAGCCGTTGTTCCTGCGTTTCAGGTGCGGCGCGGCGGGCCGGCGCGCTGACCGCCTTGGTTTTCATGGCACGGCAAATGCGCCGCCGCGACCGGGCCGCGTGTACCGGTGAAAGGGTAACATGAAGCGTGGACGCTACCCCAACAGCGCCCGGTACGCTGTCGGACAAAGCCTTCGAAAACGCTGTTGGGTGTTTCTCAGCCGGCCGCGGCAGTTTCCGGACGCACACACCGCCCCTGCACCGCGTCATCCACGCTCGAGTAGTCCAGGGTCCCGGCATGCAGCTGGGCCACCCGCGCCAGCAGCAATGCCTCGCGGGCCGCATCCTTCAGGCGCGCGATGCGCAGCTCACCGCCGCGCCGGGCAAACCAACCGCAGAACTCCCCGAGCGCCTCGAGCGCGGTGCTGTCCAGGTCCGGGGACTCCTCCAGACTCAACACCAGGACCTTGGCAGTGGGCTGCGCCAGCACCTGTTCCCGGACCCGGGACATGAGCGGCTCGGCGTTGGCGAAGAACAGCGGTTCCTCGGGTCTGAGCACCAGGATGTCGGGGCGGGTGAGCGCCTCCGGAAAGCGCGACACGCTCACGTAGTCATGCTCGCCGACGCGGCCGAGCACCGCGAGGCGCGGGGTGGCGAGCGAGCGCACCAACATGGCGAGGCTGAAGGCGATCGCCGCGAGCAGCCCGTTCAACACTCCGAAGATCATGACGGCGAGCACAGCGGCGAGGGCGATCAGCCGATCGCGACGCCAGCGCAGGTAATTGCTGAAGACGGACGGGCGCAGGGACTTGCTGAGCGCGTGTATCACGATCGCCGCCAGCACCGGCTCCGGGATGAGTTCGATCCACCTGAGGAACAGCAACACCAGCACCAGCACGATGGCGGCGCAGCACAGGCCGGCCACGCGCGATTGAGCCCCGGCGGCTTCGTTCGCCGAGGTGCCGGAGTAGCCGGCCCCCACGGGGGTAGCGTGCAGCAGCCCCGCGGCCAGATTCGCCACTCCGAGCGCGAGCAGGTCGCGGTTGGGCTGCACGGGCTCGTCGTGCCTGAGGGCGTAGGTGCGGATGGAGCCGTAGGACTCCGCAAACAGGATGAACATGAGCGCCAGGGAGTACTCGGTGAGCGGCAGCCAGCCCACACCCTGCGGCAGCACGAAGTCAGGAAGCCGCAGCGCAAGATGAATGGGGCCGGTGAGGACGACACCGTGTGCGGCGAGGTAGCCCGCGGCGGCGATGCTGGCGAGGATGACGATGAGCGCACCCGGGAGGCGCGGCACGCGTTCGAGCGCAAACAGACCTGCGAGGGCCCCAAGGCCGCACAGCAGGCTCGGCAGTTCCCAGGCGCCGTAGCCGCGCAGCAGCTCCGCCACGAGCGCGAAAAATCCGCTGCTGTGGACGGGCATGTTCACCAGGTGCGGCCATTGCCTTACCGCGATCACCACGGCGAGCCCGAAGGCGTAGCCGCGCAGTACCGGGCGTGCGATCAGTGTCGAGATCGCCCCCAGGCGCAGCGCCGCGGCCAGCAGGAAGGCAACGCCGGTGCCTGCCACCAGCGCTGCTGCCAGCGTCAGCCGTTGCGCCACATCGCTCGCCCCGAGCGCGACCATGGCCGAGGCGAGCACCGCGGCCGAGGATGAGGTCGCAGTCACGATGGCATAGCGGCTGCGGCCGATCAGGCCGTAGCCGATGAGGCCTGCGAACAGCGCCATGACACCGGCCTGCGGGGGCAGGTTGGCGACCCCTGAATAGGCCACCGCCTCGGGCAACAACAGACCGGCGATCGAGAGCCCTGCCAGCAGGTCCGCGAGCGGGATTCTTGTTGTCATTGGTCGGTCATCCTAGCCCGGCGGCGACCGCGGCGACAGGATGCGGGCTGCACCTTCAGGCGCAGCGACGGGGTACTACTCGACCGTCACGCTCTTCGCCAGGTTGCGCGGCTGATCAACATCGGTGCCCTTGAGGATCGCCGCGTGGTACGCCAGGAGCTGCAGCGGGATGGTGTACACCACCGGCGCCTGCACGTAGGTCACATGCCGCGGCATCTCGATGACGGTCACCCCGTCGCTGGACTTCAGGCCCGACTCGGGATCTGCGAACACGATGAGCTCACCGCCGCGGGCCCTTACTTCCTGCAGGTTTGACTTGAGCTTCTCGAGCAGGTCGTTGTTGGGCGCGACGGCGACCACCGGCATGTCGCCGTCCACCAGCGCCAGCGGCCCGTGCTTGAGCTCGCCTGCCGGATACGCCTCGGCGTGGATGTAGGAAATCTCCTTGAGCTTCAGCGCGCCCTCCATGGCGATCGGATACAACGCGCCGCGGCCGAGGAACAGCGCGTGGCGCTTGTCGGCGAAGCGCTCGGCGAGGCGGTGGATCACCGGGTCAAGCTCGAGGGTCTTCTCCACCAGCGCCGGCAGCTCGATGAGGCGCGTGACGAGGCCGCGCTCGCGTTCCGCGTCCGCGCCGTGGTGGCGGGCGAGGGCGACGACCAGCATGCCGAGCGCGGCGAGCTGCGTGGTAAAGGCCTTGGTCGAGGCGACGCCGATCTCCGGTCCGGCGCGCGTCAGCATGACCAGCTCGGACTCGCGCACCAGCGAGCTCTCCGGGACGTTGCAGATGGAAAGCGAAGAGAGGTAGCCGGACTGCTTGGCGAGGCGCAGCGCGGCGAGCGTGTCGGCGGTCTCGCCCGACTGCGAGATGGTCACGAACAGCGAGTTCTGCGGCACCAGCGGATTGCGGTAGCGGTACTCGCTGGCGATGTCGACCGCACAGGGGATCTTGCAGATCTGCTCGATGAAATAGCGCGCCACCGTGGCGGCATGGAAGCTCGTGCCACAGGCCACGATGTGCACGGTCTGGGTGCGCTTGAACACCTCGGTGGCGGCGGGCCCGAACGCGGCCTCGAGCAGGCGCCCGTTGGCCACGCGCTCGGAGAGCGTGTCGGCGAGGGCGCGCGGCTGCTCGTGGATCTCCTTGAGCATGAAGTGCGCGTACTGACCGCGCTCGGCGGCATCCGCCGACAGCTCGCTCTCGCGGATGGGGCGCTCGGCGCTGTTACCGTCGCGGTCGATGACGCGCACGCTGCGGCGGCGCACCTCCGCCACATCGCCCTCCTCGAGGAAGATGAAGCGGCGCGTCACGGGCAGGAGCGCGGCGACATCCGAGGCGACGAAGTTCTCATCAACGCCCAGCCCCACCACGACCGGGCAGCCCTCGCGCGCCAGGATCAGGCGGTCCGGGTCGTGCTCACTCACCACCACGAGCGCGTAGGCGCCCTCGAGCTCCGCGACGGTGGCGCGCACGGCCTTGTACAGATCCTGCACGGTCTGCAGGTGGTAGTGGATGCGGTGGGCGATGACCTCGGTGTCCGTTTCCGAGGAGAACTGGTAGCCGCGGCGCTCGAGGTCGGCGCGCAGCTCCTCATGGTTCTCGATGATGCCGTTGTGCACGATCGCCAGCCCGTCGCGCGAGATGTGCGGGTGGGCATTGCGCTCGCTGGGCACCCCGTGCGTGGCCCAGCGCGTGTGGGCGATGCCGATCTTGCCGTGGGTGGGGGTCTGCTCGAGGGCCTCATCCAGCGCGCGCACCTTGCCGACCGTGCGCAGCCGCGTGAGGTGTTCGGAGCCGTTGAGGACTGCGATGCCGGCCGAGTCGTAGCCGCGGTACTCGAGCCGCCGCAGCCCCTCCATGAGGATGGGGACGACGTTACGCTCGGCGACGGCTCCGACGATTCCGCACATATGGCCTCGTGCCTCAGCTGCTTCCGCCTAACCCTTAGGCGGGGCCCGTAAGTCTGCCTGAAAGCGCCGGAGAAGGCTGATTTGCATAAGAAAGCCGTGATCCGCATCCAGCTGCCAGCGGCCTGAGGCAAGAGCCTCAGCAGGGCCCCGCGATAAGTCAATATATGTAGACTTACTCCCCATGAGCCGATCCCGCCGCTGTTCGCCCCAGGCCCTGCGCCTGCTTGGGGTGCTGCTGCAGGAGCCTCAGGCCTGGCGCCATGGCTACGGGCTCTCCCGGCTCACGGGCCTCAAGGCGGGGACCGTCTACCCCCTCCTGCGGCGCCTGGGCGAGCGCGGGCTGCTCGAGTCGAGATGGGAGGCATCGCCCCAGCCCGGCCGGCCCTCGCGCCAGGGCCACAGGCTCACGGCGGCCGGCATCATTTTTGTGCGTTCGCAGCAGGCCGGAACGGGAGCCACCCGGTAGGCGCGGCGGGGGCCGCTGAACCTGACGTTATTTCTTCGGCTTCTGCGGGCGCTGCCAGTCCTCGATCGTGGCCTGCCGCGCCCGCGCCACGGTGAGCTTGCCGGCGGGCACCGAACGCACCACGGTGGACCCCGCGGCGATGGTCGCGCCGGCCCCCACGGTGATCGGCGCAACCAGCACGCTGTTGCTGCCGGTGTGCACGTCGTCCTCGATCAGGGTGCGATGCTTATGCGCGCCGTCATAGTTGGCGATGATGGTGCCGGCGCCGAGATTGACGCGCGCGCCCACCTGCGCGTCGCCGACGTAGGCGAGGTGGTTGGCCTTGGAACCCTCGGCCAGCTGCGAGTTCTTCACTTCGACGAAGTTGCCGATGTGCACGCCGGCGGCGAGCGTTGAAGAGGGGCGGAAGCGCGCAAAGGGACCGATGTTGCAGTGCGCTCCGATCACGGCACTGTCGATGACGCAGTGGGCGAACACCTGCGTGTCCGCGCCGATGTCGCTGTTGCGGATCACGCAGCCCGGGCCGATGCGCACGCGGTCACCCAGGCGCACGCGTCCTTCGAATACCACGTTGACATCGAGGAAGACGTCGCTGCCGTAGTCGAGCGTGCCGCGTACGTCCAGGCGCGCCGGATCCGCGAGCGTCACGCCGCCCAGCAGCAGCTGCTGCGCCACCTGGGCACGCCGCACGGCCTCGAGCTGCGCGAGCTGCGCCTTGTCGTTCACGCCGAGCACCTCGGTGGACACGGGCGCCACCAGCGCGCTCACCGTGACCTTGTCCCGCACCGCCAGGGCGATGACGTCGGTGAGATAGTACTCACCCTGCGCGTTGTGGGGTTTGACCTTCGCGAGCCAGTTCTGCAGCCGCCGCGCCCCGCAGGCGAGCACGCCGGTGTTGCACTCGCGTACGGCCAGCTCGCCCCGGGTGGCGTCCTTCTCCTCGACGATCCTCTGCACCAGGCCGCGGGCCGTGCGCACGATGCGCCCGTAGCCGCGCGGATCATCGAGCTTCACGGTAAGCAGGCCCAGGCGCTGCGGACCTGCGAGCCCCAGCAGCTGCGTCAGCGTTGCTGCGCCGATGAGGGGCACGTCCCCATAGAGCACGAGCACGGTGTGCTCGGGGGCAATGTGCGGCAGCGCCTGCAGCACCGCGTGCCCGGTGCCCAGGCGCTCGCGCTGCGCCACCCAGGTGACGGGCTCCTCCTTGAGTGCCTCGCGCACCTGTTCGCCGCCGTGGCCGTAGACCACGTAGATCGCCGCCGGCGCCAGCTCGCGGGCGGTGCCGATCACGTGTTGCAGCAGCGGCCGGCCCGCGAGCGGCTGCAGGACCTTGGGCAGCGCGGATTTCATGCGCTTGCCCTCGCCCGCGGCCAGGATGATGACCGACAGCGGGCTCACTGCAGTCACCGTCGCGGAGCGCTTCTTGACCATGGCGACAGATTGTACTCAGCGCTTGACCGTAAACGAGTGCCGATCCGGGGCCGGGCGCACCGCCTCGAGCTCGGCGAGCTTGCGTTTCATGAGCTCACCGACGTAGAGCTGCGGATTGGAGTGCACCTCGTGTCCGGCATCCTCGCGCTGCGCGATGAGCGCGCTCGCGCGGTGGAAGGCCTCCTCGAGCGAGGCGCTGCCGGGCAGGGACTCCTTGAGGAAGGCCTCGCCGAACCAGGTGAGGTCGCGGTCGTCCTCGCAGCCGAAGGAGGTGTGATCGGCATCGGCCGCCGTCACGATCGCGGTGGTCTCCCCCTTGAGCTCATCGAAGAACACGCCGGCATAGCAGGCCGACACCACGATGATGCGCCAGCGGATGGCGGAGGCGTCCAGCAGCTCGCGCAGGTCGGAGGGCGCCAGCTGCGCGAGCGGCAGTGAGCCGTTTTGCACCTCCAGGCCATCCTGCGAGCCGTGCGAGGTGAGGAACAGCACCAGCACGTCGTTGTCAGGATCCATGCGCGTGCTGAGCAGGCGCAGCGTCTGGCCGAGGCCCGCGACACTCGCCAGCGGGTAGGAGTCGCGATCCTCGAGGTCGTTGACGAGCAGTACCGAGCGTCCCTCGGAACCGAAGCGCGTGCCGAACACTTCGCTGGCGAACTGCGCTTCGCGGCGGAACAGCGCCGGATCCCCATCGCCGGCGAAGCCCACGAAGTACACCCCGGCCTTGCCGCGCTGCGCCGGCCTCACGCGCTGCACGGCGGCGGCGATGCGCGCCGGCTGATCGTAGAAGAGCACTTCGGCCTGGGCCGTGTCCTCTTCGCTCTGTGACTGCGAGGGATCGTCCGCGACCCACAGGCGCGTGTCGAGATTCAGGACCCCGAGCACCCACGGGGACACGACGAGCAGCACCAGCGCGAAAGCCGCCGCGCGCCAGCGCAACACGCCGAACGCCGCCGCGAGCACCCGCAGGGTCAGCAGCGCCAGGTAGATGAGCGCGACGACCGTGATCAGCAGCGGACGGGCGTGCAGCAGCGGCAGATCATTGAGCAGCCAAAAGAGCACGAGCACGAAGGGCGTCGTCGACAACACCGCGACCAGCAGCGCGCGCGTGTCCGCCTGGCGACTCTGTACGCGCGCGATGAGCGCACACGCGCTGAGCCCGAGCAGCAGGTAGCACGCCCAGCCAAACAGGCCATCGAGCGCCAGTGGCGCGTGGCGCTCGGAGTGCAGCGCGTCCAGCAGCCCCCACAGCACCAGGTTCAGCAGCAGCAGGATCGCGACCTGGTCGAAACTGACGCTCAGGGCCACCGGCCAGCGACGCCGCAGGGCGCCCAGCGCCAGGCCGGTGCGCAGGTTGCGCGCCAGAGCGGCGAACCCGCCCGCCGCTGCCGGGGAGGGCGCGGGACGGGGCTGCGGATCGGGAGGCGGGTCCAGGGATCAGCCCCGGGAGTTGCGCAGGTGCTCGAGCACTTTCAGCTGGGCCACGGCACGCGCCACTTCCGCCAGCGCCTCGGCCTGGGTGATATGGCCCGGCCGGTCCCGCAGGGCCTCCTCGGCGCGCTGCCGGGCGGCGACCGCCGCCGCCTCGTCGATGTCCTTGGCCCGCAGCGCCGTATCGGCGAGCACGGTGACCTTGTAGGGCTGCACTTCCAGCGCCCCGCCGCCGACAAAGAAGAAGTGCTCCTGGCCATCGGGCGTCTTGATGCGCACTGCACCCGCCTTGAGCAGTGACAGCAGCGGCGCGTGATGCGGCAGGATACCGAGCTCGCCCTGCGCTGCGGGCACGAACACCGCCGTGGCGGGCCCGGAGAAGAGCTCGCCTTCCGCGCTCACGATGTCGACGTGGATTGTCGGTGCTTCCGCCATGCTGCTGTACCCTTGGCTGCGCTACTGCAGCGTCTTCGCCTTGGCGATCGCCTCTTCGATGGACCCGACCATGTAGAAGGCCTGTTCGGGCAGGGCGTCGAATTCGCCGTTGATGATGCCCTTGAAGCCGCGGATGGTGTCCTTCAGAGCCACGATCTTGCCGTCCTGGCCGGTGAACACCTTGGCGACGTTGAACGGCTGGGACAGGAAGCGCTGCACCTTGCGAGCCCGGTACACGATCTGCTTGTCCTCTTCCGACAGTTCATCCATGCCAAGGATCGCGATGATGTCCTGCAGCCCCTTGTAGCGCTGCAGCACGGCCTGCACGCCGCGCGCCGTGTTGTAGTGCTCCTCGCCCACGACCAGCGGGTCGAGCTGGCGGCTGGTGGACTCGAGCGGGTCGATCGCAGGATAGATGCCCAGGGAAGCGATCTGCCGTGACAGCACCACCGTGGCATCCAGGTGCGCGAAGGTGGTGGCGGGGGAAGGATCGGTGAGGTCGTCCGCCGGCACGTACACCGCCTGGATGGAGGTGATCGAACCCTTCTTGGTCGAAGTGATGCGCTCCTGCAGCACGCCCATCTCCTCGGCCAGCGTCGGCTGGTAGCCGACCGCCGAGGGCATGCGCCCGAGCAGCGCCGACACTTCGGTGCCGGCGAGCGTGTAGCGGTAGATGTTGTCGACGAAGAACAGCACGTCGCGGCCCTTGCCGCCCGAGTCCGGGCGCGTCTCGTCGCGGAAGTACTCGGCCATGGTGAGGCCGGTGAGCGCCACCCGCAGGCGGTTGCCCGGCGGCTCGTTCATCTGCCCGTACACCATCGCCACCTTGGAGTTCTGCAGGTTCTGCGGGTCGATGACCCCCGACTCGATCATCTCGTGGTAGAAGTCGTTGCCCTCGCGCGTGCGCTCGCCCACGCCGGCGAATACCGACAGGCCGCTGTACTGCTTGGCGATGTTGTTGATCAGTTCAAGCATGTTGACGGTCTTGCCGACGCCGGCGCCGCCGAACAGGCCGACCTTGCCGCCCTTGGCGAACGGCATCAGCAGGTCGATCACCTTGATGCCCGTCACCAGCAGATCCTGGCCGCCGGCCTGCTCATCAAACGCCGGCGGCGCGCGGTGGATCGGCAGGTACTCGGTGGCCTTCACCGTGCCGCGGTTGTCCTGCGGGTGCCCGAGCACGTCCATGATGCGTCCGAGCGTGCCCTCGCCCACCGGTACCTGAATCGGCGCGCCGGTGGCGGACACCGCGAGCCCGCGCTTGAGGCCTTCGGAGGCGCCCATCGCGATCGTGCGCACCACGCCGTCGCCCAGCTGCTGCTGCACCTCGAGCGTCAGGTCGGCGTCCTTGAGCTTGAGCGCCTCGTAGATCGCCGGGATCGCTTCGCGCGGAAACTCGACGTCGATGACGGCGCCGATGATCTGGGTGATGTGTCCCTCTGCGGGAGTGGCCATAGTGTCGTTCCTCAAACCGCTGCCGCACCACCCACGATCTCCGAAAGCTCCTTCGTGATCGCGGCCTGGCGGGCCTTGTTGTAGATCAGTTGCAATTCGCTAATCAGTTTGCCGGCATTGTCCGAGGCGGCGCCCATCGCCACCATGCGCGCCGCCATCTCGGACGCTACGTTCTCGACCGCGGCGCGGTACACGTGCGATTCGAGGTAGCGCCGCAGCAGGCCATCGAGAATGGCCGACGCCTCCGGCTCGTAAATGTAGTCCCAGTGCTCCTGCAGGTTGTCGGTGTCGAGCGGCTCGAGCGGCAGCAGCTGCACAACCTCGGGCTTCTGGGTCATGGTGTTGATGAACTGCGCGTTGACCAGAAACAGCCGATCGAGGTTGCCCTGGGCGTAAGCGTCCAGCATCACCTTCACGGCGCCGACCAGGTCCTTGACCTGGGGGCGATCGCCGAGGTTGATGGCATTGGCGAGGATCGGCAGGCTCAGGCGCCGGAAGAAGTTCAGCCCCTTGGTGCCGAACACGCACAGGCTCACCTGCGCGCCCTTGTCCTGCCACTCGCGCGCCAACAGCAGCGTCTGCTTGAACACGTTGGCGTTCAGGCCGCCGGCGAGTCCGCGATCGGTCGAGATGACGATGATGCCGACCGCCTTGACTTCGGCGTGCGTCAGCATGAACGGATGGCGGTAGTCCGGGTTGGCCTGCGTGAGATGGCCGATGACATTGCGTATCTTGGTGGCGTACGGGCGCGCCAGCCGCATGCGCTCCTGCACGCGGCGCATCTTGCTCGTGGCCACCATCTGCATGGCCTTGGTGATCTTCTGAGTGCTCTTCACACTCGCGATCTTGGAGCGGATTTCCTTGGTGCCGGGCATGGCTTTGCCTTGCGCGTTGGTGCTTCAGTAGGTTCCGGTGGCGACGAAGTCCTCGATGCACTTCTTCAGCTGCGCCTCGTTCTCCTTGGAGAACTTCGGCTGCGCGTTGATGCCATCGAGCAGTGACTGGTAGCTGGTACGCGCGAACGCCTGCAACGCGGCCTCGAAGGCCACGACCTTCAGCAGCGGCACCTTGTCCATGTAGCCGTTGTTGACCGCATAGATCGACAGCGCCATCTCGGCGACCGACATCGGCGCGTACTGCTTCTGCTTCATCACCTCCGTGACGCGCTGGCCGCGCTCGAGCTGCCTGCGCGTCGCCTCATCCAGATCCGAGGCGAACTGCGAGAAGGCCGCCAGCTCGCGGTACTGCGCGAGCGCCAGGCGGATGCCGCCGCCGAGCTTCTTGATGATGTCGGTCTGCGCCGCGCCGCCGACGCGCGACACGGAGATGCCGGCGTTCATCGCCGGACGGATGCCGGAGTTGAACAGGTCGGTCTCGAGGAAGATCTGCCCGTCGGTGATGGAGATGACGTTAGTCGGCACGAACGCCGTCACGTCCCCGGCCTGCGTCTCGATGATCGGCAGCCCGGTGAGCGAGCCGGTCTTACCGGTAACCGCCCCCTTGGTCATCATCGACACGTACTCCTCGTTCACGCGCGCGCTGCGCTCGAGCAGCCGGGAGTGCAGATAAAACACGTCCCCGGGGAACGCCTCGCGCCCCGGCGGGCGCCGCAGCAGCAGCGAGATCTGGCGGTAGGCTACGGCCTGCTTGGAGAGGTCGTCATAGATGATGAGCGCGTCCTCACCCTGGTCCATGAAGTACTCGCCCATCGTGACGCCCGAGTAGGCGGAGATGTACTGCAGCGCCGCCGGGGTCGAGGCCGAGGCGGCGACCACGATGGTGTGGGCCAGCGCGCCGTGCTCCTCGAGCTTGCGCACCACGTTGGCGATGGTCGACTGCTTCTGGCCGATCGCGACGTAGACGCACTTAATGCCCGAGGACTTCTGGTTGATGATGGTGTCCACCGCGAGGGCGGTCTTGCCGGTCTGGCGATCGCCGATGATGAGCTCGCGCTGCCCGCGGCCGATCGGCACCATCGAGTCCACCGCCTTGTAGCCGGTCTGCACCGGCTGGCTGACGGACTTGCGGTAAATGACGCCCGGCGCCACGCGCTCGATCGGGGCGGTGCGCTGGGTCTTGATCGCGCCCTTGCCGTCGAGCGGCTGGCCGAGCGCATCGACGACCCGGCCGAGGAGCTCAGGTCCCACCGGGACCTCCAGGATGCGCCCCGTGGTCTTGACGGTGTCGCCTTCCTTCAGGTGCTTGTACTCGCCGAGCACCACCGAGCCGACCGAGTCCTGCTCGAGGTTGAGCGCGAGGCCGAAGGTGTTACCCGGGAACTCGAGCATTTCACCGTAGCGCGCATCGGCGAGCCCGTGGATGCGGATGATGCCGTCGGTGACCGATACGATCGAGCCGACGTTGCGCGCCTCGGTGACGGACTTGAAGTTCTCGATCCGTTGCTTGATGAGGTCGCTGATCTCGGTTGCCTTGATGGCCATGTGCGTTCTCTCTGAAGCGAAATTCGTTAGGCGGTCAGGTCGTAGGCGATGCGCTCGAGGCGCGTGCTGAGCGAGCCGTCGATCACCAGGTCGCCGGCGCGGATGATCGCGCCCCCGAGCAGCTGCGGGTCAATCGCGCACTGCAGGCGCACCTTGCGGCGCAGGCGCTTCTCCAGCGCGGCGGACAGCTTCTGCTCTTGTGCGGCATCGAGCGCCGCCGCCGAAGTCACGGTGACATCGGCAACTCCCTGCGCCGCATCCTTCATGACTTCGAACAGCGCGGTGATCTCGGGCAGGTAAGCCAGGCGGCGGTTCGCGGCCAGCGTGCGCACGAAATTCGCACCATGGGCGCCAACCGCCGGCCCGCCGATACCGATGAACAGCTGCGCGAGCTGCTCGGGGGTTACGTGCGGGTTGCCCAGCAGGTTCTGCACGCGCGGGTCCTTCACCACCTGCGCGGCGAGCTTGAGCGACTCGGACCAGGCACCGAGCGCGCCGTTGGCACTGGCTTCCTCGAAGGCAGCGCGCGCGTAGGGCCTGGCGATGGTGAGCTTGTCGGCCATGGAAAGCTTCAGGTCCTCAGATCTGCGTGGCGAGCTTGTCGAGCAGGTCGGCGTGGGTGCGCGGGTCGATCTCACGCTCCAGGAGCTTGGAGGCGGCGCCGATAGCGATCCCCGCGACTTCCTTGCGCAGGCTCTCGCGCGCGCGCGTCGTGTCCAGATCGATCTGCTGGTGTGCGGCCGCCACCAGGCGCGCGCCCTCGGTGTTCGCGGTTCCCTTGGCTTCCTCCACCAGCTCGTTGGCGCGGTGCTGCGCCTGGTCGATGATCTGGGTGGCACGTTCGCGCGCCTCGCGGATGATGGCCTCCGCGTTGCCGCGCGCTTCCGCCAGCGCCTGCTCGCCCTTCTCGGCCGCGGCCAGCCCGGCCGCGATCTTGCGCGAACGCTCGTCCATGGCATTGAGAATTCGCGGCCAGCCCCACTGCATCACGCCAAAGATGAGCACGGCGAACACGATCATCTGCACGATGAGCGTGAGATTGATATTCACGGTCCTACCTCCTGCCTCGGGTCCGTCACGCCGCCGGCGTGCTCAGTGTGCGGCCTGCAGCGCGCTCACGAACGGGTTGGCGAAGGTGAAGAACAGCGCGAAACCGATGCCGATCATCGCCACCGCGTCCAGCAGGCCGGCGACCAGGAACATCTGCACGCGCAGTGTCGGCAGCAGCTCCGGCTGGCGCGCCGAGCCCTCGATGAAGCGGCCGCCGAGAATGCCGAAGCCGATGGCGGTACCAAGTGCACCCATGCCGAAGATGATGCCGACGGCCAGCACGGTCATGGCTTGGATGTGTGCAACGTTTTCCATTCAATCTCTCCTCAAAGAATCAAACCAGATGCGATAAAACCCGACTCGCCGACGTGCGCCCATCAGTGATGCTCATTAGCCATCGCCAGATAGACAATCGTCAGCACCATGAAGATAAAGGCCTGCAGCGTGATGATGAGGATGTGGAACACCGCCCACACCAGTGCCAGGGCCAGCTGCGCCACCAGACCCAGCCAGCCGCCCACCGTGGCGAGGCCGGCAAGGCCCGGCAACGTGAGCGCGGCGAGCAGCAGGAAGATCATCTCGCCCGCGTACAGGTTGCCGTAGAGACGCAGCGACAGCGATATCGGCCGCGCGATGAAGGTCACCGACTCCAGGATGAAGTTCGCCGGCACCAGCAGCGCCTGCACGAACCAGTTCTTGGCCTGGAACGGGTGCAGCGTCAGCTCACCGACGAAGCCGCCCAGGCCCTTCATCTTGATGCTGTAGAAGATGATGAGCGCGAACACGGTCAGGGAGAGGGCGAAGGTGGCGTTGAGATCGGTGCTCGGCACGACCTTCAGGTGTTCAATCCCCGCGCCGCGCGCCGCAAACGGCAGCAGGTCCACCGGCACCAGGTCCATGAAGTTGAACAGCCACACCCAGCAGAAGATCGTCAGCGCCAGGGGCGCGATCAGGCGGCTGGTGCCGCTGAAGGTGTCCTTGACCTGCTGATCGACCCAGCCGACGATGATCTCGACGAAGTTCTGCAGCCGCCCGGGTACCCCGGAGGTGGCCTTGCGACCGACCGCCCACAGGAACCCGAAGAACAGCACCGCGAGCGCCACCGAGAAGAACACGGTGTCGTAGTTGATGACCGAGAAGTCGATGATGCCGTGCGGCGCCTTGTTCGAAAGAAAGGTCTGGTGGTGCAGGATGTAGTCGGTTGCGCCGGGCGCTTTTTCTGCTGCGTCTGCCATACCCGTCAGTCCATCACTTAGGCGCCGCGGCGCGTGCCGCCCAGGGTGGGCAGCGCCCGCACGAGCGCGATCCAGTACACCAGGAACGTGGCGGCGAACGCGACGAACATCGCGAGCGGCGCCACATTCACCCACTTCAGCACCAGCACAAACAGCACGATCACCAGCGCGACCTTCACCGCCTCGCCCAGGTAGAACGCCCCCAGCACGCGCTGCGGATTCGAGCCGCCGCCGAACACCAGGCCCGCCATCACCAGGCTGCCGAGCGTGGCGATGCCGCCACCCAGCAGCGCGGAGAGCGCCGCGCGTCGGTCCACCAGCGCCCCCGCACCGAGCGCCACCGTGACGGTGACCACCGCCTGGGCCAGCACGACGCCGAAGGCCAGCCGCCGCGCATGGGGCAGATCGATCGCCAACACCTTATATAGGTCCCCGAAGGGCTCAATAAAGCCTTGGTTCTTGCGCCGTGAGCTCCCGCGCAAGCGGCTTACATTCATTCGGCCGTTCAGTCACTTAGGTACCGTGCCGGCCAAAAAAGCCGGGGGATTATAGGGAGTCCACAGCCCCGCCGCTACTGAATGTGCGCAAGGATCCCGTCGAGCTCGTCCAGGCTGTTGTAGGCGACGACGAGCTTGCCCTTGCCGCCGGCGCCCTGCTGGATGGCAACCCGGGCGCCGAGCTTCTCGGCCAGGTCCTGCTCGAGGCGTTCGACGTTCGGATCCCGGGACGAGAGGCGCTCCGCGGCCGCATCACCCCCGCTCGGGGCCTGCAGCCGGCGCACCAGCGCCTCGGTCTCGCGCACCGAGAGGCCCTTCTTGGCCACGAGGCTCGCGACCTCGGTCTGCTTGCGGCGCTGCTCGAGCGCGAGCAGCGCGCGCGCGTGCCCCATCTCCAGCTGCCGCTGTTCCAGGAGCTCGCACACTTCTGGTGCAAGCTCGAGCAGGCGCAGCAGGTTGCTGACGCCGGCGCGCGAGCGGCCGACGGCCTCGGCCGCCTGCTGGTGGGTGAGCCCGAATTCGCTGATCAGCCGCTCCAGCGCGCGCGCCTCTTCCAGCGGGTTGAGGTTCTCGCGCTGGATGTTCTCGATGAGCGCCACCGCGATGGCCGCCTCATCCGGAATGTGGCGGATGACCGCCGGGATTTCGCTCAGGCCGGCCATCTGCGCGGCGCGCCAGCGGCGCTCACCGGCGATGATCTCGTAACGCTGCGAGACGCCATCGCCCTGGGATTCCACCGGCCGCACCACGATCGGCTGCACGACGCCCTGCGCCCTGATGGAGTCGGCGAGCTCGCTGAGGGTCTCGGCGCGCATGTCCACGCGCGGCTGGTAGCGGCCGCGCTGCAGCACGTCCAGGGGCAGCTTGGCGAGCTCCTCCCCCCGCGCCGGGGCCGGCGTCGCCTGCGCGGTGATCACGCCGGCGGGAACTGAGCGTGACTGGCCCAGCAGATCGGCCAGGCCGCGCCCGAGGGTTGGTTTTCGCATCGTCAACTGTCCTTCACCGTGGCATCAGCGGCCGGCACGAGGGGCTCAACGGACACCGCCGCGGCGGCGCCCGCAGCCAGCGGCGGCTCGTGGGAGTGCGGCCCGCCATTGGTCCCGGCCGCGTTCCCGCCCGCATCCCGGGTCTCCCCCGGTGGTGGATCGTAAACCGGCGGCTCCTGCGGCGGGGGATCGTGCAGCGGCGGATCATGCGCCGGGGGCTGCGGGGCGGGCGGCTCGCTGGGCGGCGGATCCTGTCCCGGCGTGCGCGGCCCCGCCTCGGTGCGCGGTGCGGCGGACAGGGCGGCGAGCGCCGGGGGCGGGGCCGCGGCGCGCGTGAGACCGCTGGCGACTTCCTCGCGCCGGATCATCTCCCCGGCGAGCGCCAGGTAGGCGAGCGCGCCGCGGGACTCCTTGTCGTGGAACAGCACCGGCTTGCCGAAGGAGGGCGCTTCGGCGAGCCGGATGTTGCGCGGGATGATGGTGCGGAACACCACGTCGCCGAAGTGCGCGATGAGCTGGTTACTCACCTCGTTGGCAAGGTTATTGCGCGGGTCGAACATGGTGCGCAGCACGCCCTCGATGCTGAGCCCCGGGTTGGCGGCGATGCGGATCTGCTCCACGGTGTTCACCAGCGCCGACAGTCCCTCGAGCGCGTAGTACTCGCACTGCATCGGGATGAGCACGCTGTCGGCGGCCACCAGCGCGTTCACGGTGAGCATGTTGAGCGCGGGCGGGCAGTCGATGAGGATGACGTCGAAATCATCGCGCTTGGGCTGCAACGCGAGGCGCAGCTTGGTTTCGCGCGCAATCGGCAGGCCGAGGAGGCGCACCTCCGCGGCCGTGAGGTCCTGGTTCGCCGGCAGCAGCATGAAGCCGGATTGCTCGACCGGGACGAGCGCCGCGGCGAGCTCGCACTCCCCCAGCATCACTTCGCAGGAGCTCGCGCTGAGCTGCGACTTGTCGATCCCGCAACCCATGGTGGTGTTGCCCTGCGGATCAAGGTCGATGAGCAGCACCCGCCGGCGCGTCGCAGCGAGCGAGGCTGCCAGATTGACCGCGGTAGTGGTCTTGCCGACGCCGCCCTTCTGGTTCGCGATGGCGATGACGCGCTTCATGGGGCGACAGTGTACTTCACTGCCGCGCCCGCACCCGCGCCGACCGCGAGGCTCGAGCCCGAGGCTTCAGGCCACCAGTGCCCGGCCCGGCTGCCCCAGGCGCTCGCGCGCCATCTGGTCGGCCACGGCGTTGGTGGTGCGGTTCTCGCGCCGGGCGCGCTCGAAGATCTCCGTGAGGCGCACCGGGATCGCCTGGATGTCCGCGATCACCTGCGCCTCGGTCGCCCCGCCGCGGTACTCGCGCGAGACGCTGATGATGCCCCCGGCGTTGATGACGTAGTCGGGCGCGTAAAGGATGCCCGCGGCCGCCAGCCCCCCTCCGTCCTGGCCCTGCGCCAGCTGGTTGTTGGCCGCCCCGGCGACGATGCGCGCACGCAGGCGCGGCATCGAGTGGGCGGTGAGCACCGCGCCGAGGGCGCACGGGGACAGCACGTCCACGTCCTCGAACAGCACCTGCTCGACCGGCACGGCGCGCGCCCGGAACTCATCGCACACCCGCTGTACCGCCGCGGGACGCACGTCCGCGACGCGCAGCTGCGCGCCCTCGGCGGCCAGCAGGCCCGCGAGGTGGTAGCCGACGCCACCGGCCCCCTGCAGGGCCACCGTGACGCCGCCCAGGTCCGCGCGCCCCAGCCTGAATTTCACCGCCGCCTTGATGCCGAGGAACACCCCGAGCGCGGTCTTCGGGCCCGGGTCGCCGCCGGCCTCGCCCGGGGCGCGCCCGAGGCCCGCGACAAAGCGCGTCGCGCGCGCCACGTTCGTCATGTCGGCGGTGGTCGTGCCGACATCCTCGGCCGTGACGTAGCGGCCCGCGAGGGAGTCCACGAAGCGCCCGAAGGCCTCGAGCAGCTCCGGGGTCTTCTTGCGCGGATCGGCGAGGATGACGGCCTTGCCGCCGCCGAACTCAAGGCCCGCCATGGCGTTCTTGTAGCTCATGCCGCGCGAGAGCCTCAGCACATCCGCGACCGCCTCGGCGGTGCCCGCGTACGGCCACATGCGGCAGCCCCCGGCGGCCGGCCCCAGGACCGTGGAATGAATGGCGATGATCGCGCGCAGCCCGGTCGGCACGTCGTGGCCGAAGACGACCAGCTCGTGGCCGTCGAACTCGCGCATGTCGAAGATTTCCACTGCGGCTGCCTTAGGCTGTACCCAAAGATATTGCACCAGCCTACGCCCGGGACCCTGCACGGCACGTCACAGAACTTGCGATGTTCGCGGCATGGGTGAGATATTCATTTCATATTTCCGCTCATTCCGAGCCATATGAAGCAACCTGACCTGGATCGTACCGACCTGCGCATCCTGGAGCTGCTGCAGGAGCAGGCGAACCTGTCGGCCGCCGAGATCGCCGAGCGCCTCAGCCTCACCACTTCCACCTGCTGGCGGCGCGTCACCCGCCTGGAGGAGCTCGGCGTCATCCGCAAGCGCGTGGCGCTGCTGGACCGCGAGAAGCTCGGCCTGGCGGTCACCGTGTTCTCGCACGTGAAGGTTGCCGGGCACGGCCGCGACGCGCTGCTGCGCTTCGAGCAGGCGGTGCGCGCGCACCCGGAAATCCTCGAGTGCTACACGCTCATGGGGGAGACGGACTTTCTGTTGCGCATCGCCTGCCGCGACATCAAGGCGTACGAGGCGTTCTTCCTCGATCACCTGTCCCGCTTTCCGGGCGTGCAGTCGGTGAACTCCTCAATCGCGCTCGCGGTGATCAAGGAGACCACCGCGCTGCCGCTGCACGGCTAGGGCGTACGGGAGAGGGCGAGCAGGCAGCGCTCGGCCTGCAGTCCGGGGACGAGGAGCGTGCGGCAGTCCTCCAGGCGCCACGCCCGCGGCAGCGCCGCCAGCTCCGCGTCGGGCCGCTGGCCCTTCATGGCGAGCACGCGCGTTGCCGGGCCACACAGCCCCGCCACGTCCGCCAGCAGCTGCGGCAGCGGCGCGAACGCCCGCGCCACCACCGTGTCGAAGGGCGTCGCGGGGGTCAGGCTTTCCACGCGTGCCTGCAGCGCGGTCACATTGTCCAGGCCGAGGTGGCGGGCGGCGTGGGAGACGAAGCGGATCTTCTTGCCGTTGGCGTCGATGAGCGTGAACTGGCGCGCCGGGTTGCACACCGCCAGCGGCAGCCCGGGGAAGCCGGCGCCGGTGCCGACATCGGCGATGCGCGTGCCCTGCAGCTGCGGGTGCACGCTGAGGCTGTCCAGCAGGTGATGGGTGAGCATCTGCTCCGGAGCGGTGATGGAGGTGAGGTTGTAGCTGCGGTTCCAGCGCGCCAGCTGCTGCGTCAGCTCCCAGAGGCGCGCGGCGTCGGCGGCGCTCACGGCCACCCCCAGGGTCGCGGCATCCCGCATCAGGCGTTCCAGCAGACTCAATTCGCCCTAGCTCCTTGCGCGGTGAGCGCAGCGATTGATCATACTTTGCACCTCATGAGACTGCTGCTCGTCGAGGACGACCCGATGATCGGGGAGGCGCTGCGCGCCGGGTTGAAGCGCGATGGCTTCACCGTCGACTGGGTGCGCGAGGCGCGTGCCGCGCAGGCGGCGCTGCGCACCGCGCCGTTGCCGTTCGAACTGCTGCTGCTGGACCTGGGGCTTCCCGGGGGCGACGGGCTGGAGCTGCTCAAGTCCGAGCGCCAGCGCGGGCTGGCGCTGCCGGTCCTCATCATCACCGCGCGCGACGCGGTCTCCGACCGCGTGCAGGGCCTGGATGCCGGGGCGGACGACTACCTCATCAAGCCCTTCGACCTCGACGAGCTCGGGGCGCGCATCCGCGCGCTGCTGCGCCGCCGTGGCGCCCGCCCGGCCGTGCTGCTCGAGCACCTGGGCGTGCGGGTCGACCCCGCCTCGCACGAGGTCACCCGCGACGGCGCCGCCGTGGCACTCTCGCCGCGCGAGTTCGCGCTGCTGCAGCTGCTGCTGGAACGCCCGGGAACCATCCTGTCGCGCGCGCAGCTGGAGGAGCGCCTCTATGGCTGGGGCGAGGAAGTGGAAAGCAACGCGGTGGAGGTGCACATCCACGGGCTGCGCAAGAAGCTCGGCGCGGACTTCATCCTGAACGTGCGCGGCGTCGGCTACCGCGTTCGTCCGCACCCATGAGTAGTCTGCGCGCGCGCCTGCTGGCGTGGCTTCTGGGCGGCGTGCTCGCGGTCGGGGCGATTGGCGGCCTCAGCGTCTATCGCAACGCGCTCCACGAGGCGGACGCGTTCTTCGACCACCACCTGCGCCAGACCGCCCTGGTGTTGCGCGATGAGCCGGTCGAGTACCTGCTGGTGCCGCGCCTGCCCGCCCCGGACGCCGCCTACGACTTCGTGGTACAGGTGTGGTCGCTCGACGGCGTGCGCGTCTACCTGTCGCGCCCCCACGCGGTGCTGCCGCAGGTGACGACACTCGGCTTCTCGACCGTGCAGACCACGGAGGGGCGCTGGCGCGTGTTCGGCGTGCAGGCCGAGACGCGTGTCATCCAGGTGGCGCAGCCGATGAGCGTGCGGCAGGACCGCGCCGCGCAGCTGGCGCTGCAGACCCTCAAGCCCTTCGCGCTGCTGCTGCCGGCGCTCGCGCTGCTCATCTGGTTCGCCGTCGGGCAGGCGCTGCGGCCGCTGGGACGGCTCGCCGCAGCGCTGCAGGGGCGGCGCGTCGAGGCGCTCGATCCGCTGCCGGAGGCGGCCCTGCCGGCCGAGGTGCAGCCGCTCGTGAGCGCGCTCAACGACCTGCTCGGGCGGCTGCGCGGAGCGCTCGAGCGCGAGCGCGCCTTCATGGCCGACGCGGCGCACGAGCTGCGCACGCCGCTCACCGCGCTGCACCTGCAGCTGGGGATGCTCGCGCGCGCCAGCAGCGAGAGCGAGCGCGCCGCGGCGATGGCGACCCTGTCGGCGGGCGTGCAGCGCGCCATCCGCCTCATCGAGCAGATGCTGTCGCTGGCGCGCCAGCAGCCGCGCGGGGTGAGCCGCGCGCCGCTGCGCCTGGATGAGCTGGCGCGCGAAGTGGTGGCTGAGCTGGTGCCGCTGGCGGACCTGCGCCACATCGACCTGGGCGTCGCCGCGGCGGCGCCCGTGAGCGTCAGCGCGGATGCGGACGCGCTGCGCACGCTGCTGCGCAACCTCATCGACAACGCCGTGCGTTACAGCGGCGAGGGCGGGCGCGTGGATGTCGCGGTCGCCGCGGCGGACGGCGCGCACGGCGGGGCGCGCCTGACCGTGAGCGACGACGGCCCGGGGATCGCCGCGGGCGAGCGCGCCCGGGTGCTCGATCGCTTCTATCGTCCGGCCGGCAGCACCCAGCCCGGCAGCGGGCTCGGGCTGGCGATCGTCAGGACCATCGCGGAGGCGCACGGCGCGAGCGTCACGCTCGGGGAGGGACCCGGCGGCCGCGGCCTCGCCGTGACGGTGAGCTTCCCGGGCGCGGCCGCGGCGGCCGCGCCGGCGTGAGTCCTCAGCGCGCGAGCTTCTGCAGGAAGTTCGCCGCGGTCTCAAGATAGGCGTCGCGGTTGGCCTTCTTGCGAAAGTCATGGCCCTCGTCCTTGGCGGTGAGGTACCAGACCTCCCCGCCCGCGGAGCGCACGCGCCACACCAGCTGCTCGGACTCACTCGCCGGCACGCGCGGATCGTTCTGCCCCGCCACCACCAGCAGCGGCTTCTTGATGCGCGCCGCGTTGTTCAGCGGGGAGATGCGCTCGAGGAACACGCGGGTGTGCAGGTCGCGCTCGTCGCCGTACTCGGCGCGCCGCAGGTCGCGCCGGTAGGCGGAGGTGTTGCGCAGGAAGCTCACGAAGTCGCTGATGCCGGCGACGTCGATGCCGCCGCGCAGCCGCTCCCCGTAGCTCACCAGCGCCGCCAGGGTCATGTAGCCGCCGTAGGAGCCCCCCATGACGACCACGCGGTCGCGGTCGAAGCCCGGCTGCACCCCGACCCAGACCAGGAGCGAGCCGAGGTCGCGCACCGCATCCTCGCGCAGCACGCCGTTGTCCAGGGCGAGGAAGGACTTGCCGTACCCGGAGGAGCCACGCACGTTGGGCTCGATGACGACGTAACCGAGCTCGCTCACCAGGAACTGCACGAACGGGTCCCAGTCGGGGCGCGCCTGCGACTCCGGGCCGCCGTGGATGTTGATGATGACGGGCGCCGCACCCTGCGGATGCGCCGGGCGGTACACCCAGGCGGACAGCAGGCGCGGGTGGCCGTTGACCCGGTCCCAGGTCGGGAACTTGGTGAGCTCCGGCGCCACCAGCGCGGCCGGATCGAGCCCCCCGAGCTCGCTGCGCGTCCAGCGCTCCAGTTTGCCGTGCTCGAGGTCGAACACCCACGCATCCCGGGGCGCGGTGGCGGACTCGGCCGACAGCGCGAGCCGCTTGCCGCTGTGATCGAAGCGCACGTTCCCCAGGTGTCCTTCCGGCAGTCCCGCGGGGGCGAGTTCCAGCTTCGCCTGCTGGTCGAGCACCGTGAGGCGGCTGCGGCCGTCCTCGTTCAGCACGTAGGCGAGGTAGCGCCCGTCGGCACTGACATCGAAGTCCTCCACGTCCCAGAGCGTCGCGGGGGTGACGCGCCGGTTCTCGTGCGTGATCGGGTCCTTCAGCTTCACCTGCGCGACCTCGCCGTCCTCGTCGGTGAGCACGTAGACGCTGCGACCGTCGGGGGCGAACTTGGCGCGCCGGATGCCGCCGGGCAGCGGCTTCGCCTCCAGCGGCGTCAGCGCGCCGGTCGCAACGTCGGCCAGGTACAGGTAGCTCTCGTTGGCGGCGAGGTACCTCCACACCAGGAGCTTGGAGTCATCGGCGGACCAGTCGAGCGGGTACCAGGTGTCGGTCTTGCCCCCGATCAGCAGCTGCGGGGGCGCCACCGTGCTGACATCCGTGACGTAGATGTCGTAGCTGAGCGTGTCGCGGTCGTTGCCGTAGAACGCCACGCGCTTGCCGTCGTGCGCCCACACCGGGCTGCCGTGGATGAAGTCCCCGTTGGTGAGCTGGCGCGCCGGCCCGCCCGGACCCTGGTAGTAGATCTGGTAGTTGTCATCGCCGGACTTGTCCTTCCAGAACACGAACCCCGGCCCGGACTTGGCGGCGCGCGCCCACTCGATCGGGTCGCCGAAGAAAGTGAGCTGCTCGCGCGCGGCGCCCGCGCCGCTCACCCGGTGCAGCTGCTCGGTGTCCCCGAAGCGCGTCTTCACCAGGATGCTGCCATCGGCGCTCCAGTCGATGAAGGTGGCGCCGCGGGACTGCAGGTAGCGCTCCAGGCGTGCGCCGAGCGCCGGATCCGGCGGCGGCACGCCCTCGAAAGTGAGCGCCCCGCGTTCGCGGTGGGCGTTGGCGGGCGGCACCTGCGCCACCCCGGGGCAGCTGAAGCACAGCACGGCGCCTGCGGCGCACAGGGCGCGCGCCGCACGGTGAAGGTTTGGCTTCGTCATGGGCCGCAACCCTAGCGTACGGGTTACGATGTGTACATCCGCGGCCTTGATCCAACAGCGAGCAACGGGGCGATGTTCCGGTGAAAGCACAACTGTATCGCCACCCGCACGGCATCACGGCCGTGGATGCGGAGCACCTGTATCCCGGCCACGCCGCCGTGCACCTGATCCAGGACAGCGGGCGCGCCGCATTCGTCGACGTGGGCACCAATCTGTCAGTGCCGTACCTGCTGCAGGCGCTGCGGGAACTTCAGATCCCGCCCGCCGCGGTGGACTACCTGCTGCTCACGCACGTGCACCTGGACCACGCCGGCGGCGCCGGCGCGCTGCTGCGCGAGCTGCCGCACGCGCGCGCCTACGTGCATCCGCGCGGCGCGCCGCACCTGATCAAGCCGCACAAGCTCATCGCCGGCTCCAAGCTGGTCTACGGCGAGGAACGCTTCGCGCGCGAGTACGGGGAGCTCGTGCCGCTGCCCGCCGAGCGCGTGCACGAGGTGCAGGACGGGGAGCGCCTCACCCTGGGCGCGCGCACGCTCGAGCTCATCCACACGCCCGGGCACGCGCTGCACCACTACGCGGTCATCGATGCGGCGCACGAGAGCATCTTTCCGGGCGACACCTTCGGCATCTCCTACCGCGCGCTCGACACCGCGCAGGGCGCGTTCATCTTCCCCACCACCACCCCGACGCAGTTCGACCCGCAGCAGCTGGTGGCCTCGATCGACCGCATGCTCGAGTACCGGCCCGAGTCGATGTACCTCATGCACTTCAGCCGCGTCACGGACGTGGCACGACTGGGCGAGTGGCTCAAGCGGCAGGTGCTGGAGCTGGCAGCCCTGGCGCGCACGCACGCCGGCGCTGCGGATCCCGCCCCCGGCATCCGCGCCGGCATGCTGGACCTGTGGCTCGCGGCCGCGCGGCGCCACGGCTGCCGGCAAAGCGGCGCGGAACTCGCCGCGCTGCTCGCCGGGGACCTGGAGCTGAACACCCTGGGGCTGCTGGCGTGGCTGCAGCGCGAAGCCCAGCACTGAGAGGACCTCCATGCACAGCTTCAAGGCCTATCGCATCCACCTCGAGGACGGCAGGATCGTCGCCCGCTTCGAGCAGCTCAGCCTCGAGGACCTCGCGCCCGGGGAGGTCGTGATCCGCGTCAGCCACTCGGGCATCAACTACAAGGATGCGCTGGCCGCGACCGGCGCGGGCAAGATCCTGCGCCGCTACCCGCTGGTGGGCGGCATCGATCTTGCCGGCGTGGTCGAGTCCTCGAGCGATGCGCGCTATCGCCCCGGGGAGGCGGTGCTGGTGACCGGCTGCGCGCTCTCGGAGACCCACGACGGGGGCTACGCGCAGCTCGCGCGCGTGCGCGGCGACTGGGTCATCCCGCTGCCGGCGGGACTGAGCGCCTTCGAGGCCATGGCGCTCGGCACGGCCGGCTTCACCGCCGCGCTCGCGATCCACCGCATGGAACAGAACGGCCAGTCCCCGCAGGGCGGGGCGATCGCCGTGACCGGCGCCTCCGGCGGTGTCGGCAGCGTCGCGGTGGACATGCTCGCCACGCGCGGCTACCGCGTCGTCGCGGTCAGCGGCAAGAGCAGCGCGGTGCCGTACCTCAGGGAGCTCGGGGCGCAGGAGGTGCTGGCGCGCCAGGGGATCGACCTCGGCAGCCGCCCGCTGGAATCCGCGCGCTTCGGCGGCGCGATCGACAACCTCGGCGGCGAGCTTCTGACCTGGCTCACGCGCAGCGTGGACTTCTGGGGCAACATCGCCAGCATCGGGCTGGCGGCGGGCGCGGAGCTGAACACCACCGTGATGCCCTTCATCCTGCGCGGCGTGAGCCTGCTCGGCATCAACTCCTCGGCCACGCCGCGCGAATTGCGGCTGGCGGTCTGGCAGCGCATCGCCACGGACCTCAAGCCGCGCCACCTCGCGCGCATCGTGACGCGCACGATAGCGTTCGAGGAGCTGCCGCAGGCCTTTCCCGCGTATCTGGACGGCGCCGTCACCGGACGCACGGTGGTACGCATCGGCTGAACGGACTATCGCCTGCGGGCGCCGCCGATCCTACCCGCGGGTAGGATCGCGCCCGGGGCCTGCGCGCGTATAGAATGCGCATCCCTTGCGAGGTCGCCTATGTCGGAAATCCTGACCGCCGGCGCGCGCCTGCGGGCCGCGGTCGAAGCGGAACGTCCCCTGCAGGTCGTCGGCACCATCAACGCCTACGCCGCGCTGCTCGCGCAGCAGGCGGGCTTCAAGGCCGTCTATCTCTCCGGCGCCGGGGTGGCCAATGCCTCATTCGGCTTGCCGGACCTCGGCATGACCTCGCTCAACGATGTCTGCGAGGACGTGCGCCGCATCACCGGCGCCTGCGCGCTGCCGCTCCTGGTGGACGCCGACACCGGCTGGGGCGGCGCCTTCAACATCGCCCGCACCACGCGCGAGCTGAGCCGCGCCGGCGCCGCCGGCATGCACCTGGAGGACCAGGTGGCGGCCAAGCGCTGCGGCCACCGCCCCGGCAAGGCGCTGGTGGTCACCGCCGAGATGGTCGATCGCATCAAGGCGGCCGTGGACGCCCGCACCGACGCCGCCTTCGTCATCATGGCGCGCACCGATGCGCACGCGGTGGAGGGCCAGGCGGCGGCGCTGGAGCGCGCCGCGGCCTACGTCGCCGCCGGCGCCGACATGATCTTCGCCGAGGCGCTCACGAGCCTGGCGGAGTACCGCGAGTTCTGCGCGCGCGTGCCGGTGCCGGTGCTCGCGAACATCACCGAGTTCGGGCAGACGCCGCTGTTTGGCACGGCGGAGCTCGGCGCCGCGGGGGTGCGGCTGGTGCTGTATCCGCTGTCGGCGTTCCGCGCCGCCGCCAAGGCGCAGGTGGTGGTGTACCAGGCGCTGCGCGCCAAGGGCACGCAGCAAAGCGTCGTGCCCTACATGCAAACGCGCGCCGAGCTCTACGAGGTGCTCGGCTATCACGACTACGAGCGCAAGCTCGACGAACTGTTCGGGAAATCAACATGAACGAGAGCTCCGGTTTCAAGCCGAAGAAATCCGTGGCGCTCTCGGGCGTCACGGCCGGCAACACCGCGCTGTGCACCGTCGGCACCACCGGCAATGACCTGCACTACCGCGGCTACGACATCCTCGAGATCGCCAACACCTGCGAGTTCGAGGAGATCGCCTACCTGCTCATCCACGAGCGGCTTCCCAACAGCGCGGAGCTGGCCGCCTACAAGGCCAAGCTGAAGTCGCTGCGCGGCCTGCCGGCGGCGCTGCGCAGCGCGCTGGAGCTGCTGCCCGCGGCCAGCCACCCGATGGACGTGCTGCGCAGCGGCGCCTCGCTCCTCGGCTGCCTGCTGCCCGAGCGCGAGGATCACGGCGCGCCCGGGGCGCGCGACCTCGCCGACCGCCTGGTGGCCTGCTTCGGCTCGATGCTGTGCTACTGGTACCACTACAGCCACTCCGGCCAGCGCATCCAGGTGGAGACCGAGGACGATTCCGTCGGCGGGCACTTCCTGCACCTGCTGCACCGGCGCTCGCCGCCGGCCTCGTGGGTGCGCGCCATGCACACCTCGCTCATCCTCTACGCCGAGCACGAGTTCAACGCCTCGACATTCGCCGCGCGCGTCATCGCCGGCACCGGCGCGGACCTGTACTCGTGCATCACCGGGGCGATCGGCGCGCTGCGCGGGCCCAAGCACGGCGGCGCCAACGAGTTCGCGTTCGAGGCGCAGAAGCGCTACGACACCCCGGAGGCTGCGGATGCGGACATCCGCGCGCGCATCGCCGCCCGGGAAGTCATCATCGGCTTCGGCCACCCGGTGTACACGATCGCCGATCCGCGCAACGAGGTGATCAAGGAAGTGGCGCGCAAGCTGTCGCGCGAGGCCAGCGACCCGAAGATGTTCGCGATCGCCGAGCGCATCGAGGCGGTGATGGGCGAGACCAAGAAGATGTTCGCCAACCTCGACTGGTTCTCGGCGGTCTCGTACCACATGATGGGCGTGCCGACGCAGATGTTCACCCCGCTGTTCGTCATCGCGCGCACCACCGGGTGGGCCGCGCACGTGATCGAGCAGCGCAGCGACGGCAAGATCATCCGCCCGGCCGCCAACTACATCGGCCCCGAGAACGTGAAGTTCGTCCCCCTCGAGAAACGAAAGTAACCGTCCCATGTCCGCACATGATGTGAAGTCCGCGCAGCGCCCGGACCCGGACGCGGTGCTCACCGCGATCGCCAGCTACGCCCGCGACTTCAAGGTGGTGAGCGAGTCCGCCTACGAGACGGCGCGCTACTGCTTCATGGACACCCTCGCCTGCGGCTTCCAGGCGCTCAAGTACCCGGCCTGCCGCAAGCTCCTGGGACCGGTGGTCCCGGGGGCCGTCATGAGCGGCGGCGCGCGCGTGCCGGGCACCTCCTACGAGCTCGAGCCGGTGCAGGCGGCCTTCAACATCGGCGCGATGGTGCGCTGGCTGGACTTCAACGACACCTGGCTCGCCGCAGAGTGGGGCCACCCTTCCGACAACCTGGGCGGGATCCTCGCGGTCGCCGACTACCTGGCGCGCAGCGCGGTGATGCAGGGACTGGATCCGCCCACCGTGCGCCAGGTGCTCACCGCCATGATCAAGGCGCACGAGATCCAGGGCGTGCTCGCGCTCGAGAACAGCTTCAACCGCGTGGGGCTCGACCACGTGCTCCTGGTGCGCGTCGCCTCCACCGCGGTGGTCACGGCGATGCTCTCCGGCACCCTCGAGCAGGTGGTGAACGCGGTCTCCAACGCCTGGATCGACGGCGGCGCGCTGCGCACCTATCGCCACGCGCCCAACACCGGCTCGCGCAAGAGCTGGGCGGCAGGGGATGCCACCGCGCGCGCGGTGCGCTTAGGCCTCATCGCGCTCACCGGGGAGATGGGCTATCCGTCGGCGCTCTCGGCCAAGACCTGGGGCTTCTCGGACGTGCTGTTCAAGGGGCGGCCGCTGGCGCTGCCGCAGCCCTTCGGCAGCTACGTCATGGAGAACGTGCTGTTCAAGATCTCCTACCCCGCGGAGTTCCACGCCCAGACCGCGGTGGAGGCGGCGATGACGCTGCACCCGCAGGTGCAGGCGCGCATCGCCGACATCGAGCGCGTCGTGATCGAGACCCAGGAGCCGGGCGTGCGCATCATCGACAAGACCGGCCCGCTCGCCAATCCCGCCGACCGCGACCACTGCATCCAGTACATGGTGGCGATCCCGCTGCTGTTCGGGCGCCTGACGGCGGCCGACTACGAGGACGAGGTGGCCGCGGATGCGCGCGTGGATGCGTTGCGCGCCAAGATGCAGGTGCGCGAAAACCCGACCTTCACCGCCGACTACTACGCCCCCGACAAGCGCTACATCGGCAACGCCGTGCAGGTGTTCTTCCGCGACGGCAGCGCCACGCCGCGCGTGGCGGTGGACTTCCCGATCGGTCACCGCAAGCGCCGCGCGGAGGGCATGCCGGTGCTGGTGCAGAAGTTCCAGGCGTCGGTCGATGCGCACTTCCCGGCCCGGCAGGCCGAGCGCATCAAGGGGCTGTTCGCCCGCGGCGCGCAGCTGGACGTCATGCCGATCAACGAGCTCATGGCCGCGCTGGTCAGCAACGGCGCGCCGGCCTAGAAAAGGCACCGGCCCGCGCCCGGAAGGTCGCTCCCGGGGCGGGCCGGAAGTCTGCAGGCGCGGCTGCTAGCCGACGCGCACCGGCACGAAGATGCGCGCCTCGCCGCGCTGGATCAGCAGCGCGATGTGACCCTTGGATTTCTCCACCGCGCTCTTCAGATCGTCCGCGTTGTTCACGGTCGCACCGTTGGCGGCGAGCACCACGTCACCGGGCTGGATGCCGGCCTCGGCCGCCGGGCCCGTGGCACGTTCGACCACCAGCCCGCCCTTGGTGTTGCTCTGGCGCTGCTCCTCGGGGCTCAGGGGGCGTACCGCCAGTCCGAGCTTGCCGCCCTGCTCGCGCGGGGCACCGCTGGCGGCGGTGCGCTTGTCCTCCAGCGCCCCGAGCGTCACGGTGAGGTTCTTGGCGCCGTGGTTGCGCCAGATCTCCAGGTTCACGCTGCTGCCCGGGGTCATCCCCGCCACCAGCACCGGCAGCTCCTCGGAGTTGTTGAGCGGCTGGCCGTTGAGCTTGAGGATCACGTCCCCGGGCTCAACCCCGGCCTTCTCCGCCGGGCCACCCTTCTCGACGCTCGACACCAGGGCGCCTTCCGGCTGCGGCAGCCCGAAGGAATCCGACAGTCCCTGCGTCACGCGCTGGATGGTGACGCCGATCTTGCCGCGCGTCACGTGACCACTGGTCTGCAGCTGGCCGCTCACCTGCATGGCGACATCGATCGGGATCGAGAACGACACCCCCTGGTAGCCCCCGCTCCTGCTGTAGATCTGCGAGTTGACCCCGACCACCTCGCCCTTCATGTTGAACAGCGGGCCGCCGGAGTTGCCGGGATTGATCGGCACGTCGGTCTGGATGAAGGGCACGTAACCGGAATCCAGGGTGCGGCCCTTGGCCGAGACGATGCCGGCGGTGGCGCTGTTCTCGAAGCCGAACGGCGCGCCGATGGCGAGCACCCACTCGCCCACCTTCAGGCCGCGCGAGTCGCCGACCTTGACCACCGGCAGGTCCTTGGCCTCGATCTTGATGATGGCGATGTCCGAGCGCGTGTCCACGCCGATGACCTTGGCGGTGTACTCACGGCGGTCCGTCATGCGCACCACCACCTCGGTCGCGCCGTTGACGACGTGGGCGTTGGTCATGATGACCCCGTCGCTCTTGATGATGAAGCCGGAGCCTTCACCGCGCACCGGCGCCGGGCGCCCCTGGAAGGGCTGGCCGCGGAAGAAGGGCCCGAAGGGGCCGTTGGGGCCGAAGGGGTTGCCCTGGCTGTTGCCGTTGCCGGGGTCGCTGTCGTCATCCTCGTCGTCGCCGGGGTTGAAGGCCGGCGTCGCCTTGGTGACCACGGCGATGTTCACCACGGCCGGGCCGTAGTGCTGCACCATCGCGGAGAAATCCGGCAGGGCGGCGGCCGGCACCGCCAGCGGCGAGACCGTCGCCGGCGCCGTCGGCGCGGCGGGGCTGGCGCTCGCGCGGTTCGCGCCCGCCAGGTACAGCGCGCTCACCGGGGCTGCGATCGTGGCCGCGCCGAGCACGGCAGCGACGAGGGGTTTCCTTAGGAACACGGGCACATTCATGCGAATCACACTCCGAACGCCAGGGGCTCAGGGGCCGACAGGGCCGTACGATAGGCAGCGCGCCTTAGGGCAGGCTTAAGGGTGGGATCGAAGGCGGCCCACGGCGGGACGCGCGCCCGGGGCTCACTGCCCGAGAATGGTGTACGGACGCGACTCGGTCTTCACGCCCGGGGTGAGCGTGCCGAAGTATTTCGCGATCACCTTCAGGTCTTCATCCTTAAGGTTGGCAGCGAAGCCCTTCATGATGGGGTTCTTGCGGCCGCCCTTGCGGTACTCATCGATGGCGCGCACCAGGTAATCCTGGTGCTGGCCGGCAAGCGAGGGATAGATCGGCGCGATCGCGATGCCATCGGCGCCGTGACAGGAGCTGCACAGGCTCGCCGCGGCCGGCACGCTCGCCGGGGGCTTGCCGGAGGGGGCGAGCGGCTTGCCGGCGAAGTAGGTGGCAATGTCGAGGATGTCCTGGTCGGAGAGCGTGGAAGCCTGCGAGTGCATGGTCAGGTGCGCGCGGTCGCCATCGCGATAGCCGTGCAGGGCCGCGGCGAGATACTCCGGATGCTGACCCTCAAGCTTGGGCACGCTGTACATGGGGTAGGCGTTCTTGTAGCCATCGATGCCGTGGCAGCCCAGGCAGGTGTAGGCGAGCGCCTTGCCGCGCTTGGCATCGGCTGCCGGGGCCTGCTGCCCCTGGGCAGTGCCGGCGAAGGCGCCCAGCGCGAGGGTGGCGATGGCAACGCTCGCGCGCACTACAGAACCTCGCCCGCGCCCCATTCGCACCTCTCCCCGACGTGGCAAAACGGGCCGAATCTTACGGACTCGCCGCCGCAAATGCCACAATCGCCGCGCCCATGATTGCCCTCATCCAGCGTGTCAGCCGCGCGGAAGTCCACATCGAGCAGCAGCGCGTCGCTGCCATCGGTACCGGGGTGCTGGCGCTCATCGGCGTGCGCGCCGGCGATGCGGAAGCTGCGGCCGAGCGCCTCGCGCAGCGCCTGCTCACCTACCGGCTCTTTCCCGATGCGCACGGCCGGATGAACCTCTCGGTGCGCGAGGTCGGCGCGGCGCTGCTCGTCGTGCCACAGTTCACGCTGGCGGCTGACACGAACAAGGGCACGCGCGCCGGCTTCAGCACCGCGGCCCCGCCGGAGCAGGCACAGCGCTTGTTCGCGTACCTGCTGGAGTGCCTGCGTGGCTGCTATGCCCCTGTTTCGGCTGGCGTATTTGGGGCGCACATGCAGGTCTGCCTGGTCAACGACGGACCCGTGACCTTCTGGCTCGAGACCCCCTGAGGGGGACCCTCGTGACGCGCGTCGCGAAGTGGCCTGAACTTGTGGGGCTGCAGGGGCTCATTTGACCTATCATTTAACTCTTTTCTCCGCTTCGGCGGAGCTAGCGGAGGCCTGAGTCATGGGTTTAGGAATGCGCGAACTGGTGGTGATCCTGCTGGTCGTGCTCGTGGTGTTTGGCGCGAAGAAGCTGCGCACGGTGGGCTCGGATCTCGGGGCCGCGGTGCGGGGCTTCAAGAAAGCCATGAACGAGGGCGAGGAAGAGCAGAGCAATCCGCCGAAGCAGATCCGCTCGGAGACTCCGGACGCGGAATTCCCGGAGGTCGCGAAGAAGAGCGACGTGAAGCCGGAACGGAGCGCCTGATCTGTTCGAAGGCCGGTTCTCGGAAATCCTGATCATCTTCGTCCTGGCACTGATCGTGCTGGGACCGGAGAAGCTGCCGCGCGTGGTCTCCGAGGTGGGTCGCTGGCTCGGGCGGGCACGCGCCATGGCGCGCCAGTTCCGCGAGCAGCTGGAAGAGGAAGTGCAACTGGAGGAAGCGCGCAAGGCCGCTCCCATGACACCGCCACCCGCCGCCGCCACAGCACCGCCGCCCGAGGCGCCGCCGCCGCCGGAGCCGGTGCCGAGCGCACCGCCGCCGCCTCCGGACACCTTTTCCCACGCCCACCCCACGGATGCCACCGGCGCGGATACCACGGTGCGGCCCGCCAACGATCCAGTGAGCGCCGATGAGCGGCGAACCTGAGAAGCTCGCCGAAGGTACGCTGATCTCGCACCTGCTGGAGCTGCGCGACCGGCTGCTGCGTGCGCTCATCGCCGTCGGCATCGCCTTCGTGCCGTGTCTGCTGAACGCCAATGAGCTGTTCAGCTTCGTGGCCCAGCCGCTGCTGGAGAAACTGCCGGCGGGCAGCAACCTCATCGCCACCGGCGTGATGTCGCCCTTCACCACGCCCTTCAAGCTGTCGTTCTTCGCCGCCCTGCTGATCGCGATGCCCTACGTGCTCTACCAGCTGTGGGCGTTCGTCGCGCCCGGCCTGTACCGCAAGGAACGGCGCTTCGCGGTGCCGCTGCTGGTCTCGGCGATCCTCCTCTTCTATGTCGGCGTCGCCTTCGCCTACTACTTCGTGTTTCCGGTGATGTTCCAGTTCTTCGCGCACACCACGCCCAAGGGCGTCTCGATGATGACCGACATCAACAACTACCTGGACTTCGTGCTCACGATGTTCTTCTGCTTCGGGCTCGCCTTCGAGGTGCCGGTGGCGGTGGTGCTGCTGGTGGTGATGGGCCTGGTGCGCGTCGAGAGCCTCGCCAAGAACCGCGGCTACGTGCTCATCGGCATTTTCATCCTGGCCGCGCTGCTGACGCCCCCCGACGCCATCGCGCAGTGCTCGCTCGCCCTGCCCATGTACCTGCTGTACGAGGGCGGCATCCTCATGGCGCGCCTGCTGGCGCGCCGCCGGGCAGCCGCGGAAGCCGCCGGCACCGGCGACGCCTGAAGCCGTTGCAACGGCGCGGCGCGCGTTGCGCCTGTCAGGTGAACTGGGTCAGACTTCCCGGCTACGGCCGCAGCGCCTGACAGAGCCTCGCGACATGCTCCCATGAACCAGGCGGCCACCTCCCTGCCCGCGCCCGCGGCCCCGAGGACCATCCTCGGCCAGCCCTTCGGCATCACCACCCTGTTCCTCACCGAGATGTGGGAGCGCTTCACGTACTACGGGATGCGCGCGCTCCTCATCCTCTTCATGGCCGGTGCGCTCTCCCAGGGGGGACTGGGCATAAAGGACAGCACCGCCAGCGCCATCTACGGGCTGTACCTCGGCAGCACCTACCTGCTCGGGCTGGCCGGTGGCTGGATCGCCGACCGGCTGCTCGGTGCGCAGCGCGCCGTGATCAGCGGCGGGCTCTTCATCATGGTGGGCAACACGCTGCTCGCGCTCGGCAGCACCGCGGTGTTCTTCATCGGCCTGCTGGTCATCGCCATGGGCGTGGGGCTGCTCAAGCCGAATGTCAGCGCGCTCGTGGCCTCCCTCTACCCCGAGGGCGGCCCGCGCCGCGACGCCGGCTTCTCCATTTTCTACATGGGCATCAACCTCGGCGCCTTCATCGGCTCCCTCGCCGTGCCGTGGGTCAAGGAGTGGGCCGGCTGGCACGCCGGCTTCGCCCTGCCGGCGCTCGGCATGGCCGTCGGCGTGGCGCAGTTCGTGTGGATGAGCCAGCACCTGAACGGGGCGGGCATGGCGCCCGCACCCGAGCGGCGCGGCTCCTGGGTGCCCGTCATGGTCATCCTCGGGCTGGTCGCCGTGGTGGTGGCGCTCGCGAGCACCGGCTCGATCCGCATCAACGCGGTGCTGCTGTCGGACTTTGCGACCTGGGCGTACGCGCTGCTCGGGGGCGCCTATTTTGTCTACCTGATCTTCTTCGCCGGCCTCACGCCGCCGGAGCGCAACCGCGCGCTGGTGATGGTGGCGCTGTTCGTGGCCTCGGTGACCTTCTGGGCGGGCTACGAGCAGCAGGGCGCCTCCTTCAACCTGTTCGCCGAGCGCTACACCGACCGCAGCCTCCTCGGCGTGACGGTCCCTGCCGGCGCGCTGCAGGCGGTCAATCCGTTCTTCGTCATCACCCTCGCGCCGGTGTTCGCCTTCCTGTGGATCGCGCTCGGCAAGCGCGGCATCGACCTGCCGGCGCCGGTGAAGTTCGGCCTGGGCCTGATCTTCATGGGACTCGGGTTCCTGGTCATGTACTTCGCCTCGCTGCACGTGCTGGCGGGGGAGAAGGTGCTGCCCACCTGGCTGGTGTGCACCTACCTGCTGCACACCATGGGAGAACTGTGTCTGTCGCCGGTGGGCCTGTCGTACATGAGCAAGCTCGCCGCGCCGCGCTTCGTCGGCCAGGTGATGGGCATGTGGTTTCTCTCCATGGCGCTCGGCAGCAATCTTGCCGGTCAGCTCTCGGGGCGCTACGACTCGAGCCACCTCGAGTCGCTGCCGGGCCTGTTCCGGCAGGTCTTCTGGTACGGCGTGATCGCCGGCGGCGTGATGCTGCTCTTGACGCCACTCATCAAGCGCCTGATGCCAGGCGTCAAATAAGGTCGAACGCATGGCTAAGCTGATCACCGGCGCCTTAACCGGCGCGCTCGTCGTGGCCTTCCTGGGCGGCTGCTCGCAGCAACACCCACCCACCCCCGTCACGCAGGCGACCGCTGCGGAAAGCGCGGACGAGTTCGCCGCGCGCGTCAACAAGGAGCTCGGGGCGCTGGCGCTCGAGGTCGCTGCCGCCGGCTTCACGCAGGACACCTTCATCACGGTGGACACGCAGCTGCTGAACGCGCGCGCCAACGACCGCTACCTCGCCTACCTCAGCCATGCGCTCGAGGAGTCCAAGCGCTACGACGGCCAGCGGCTCTCCCCGGCCACCGCGCGGGCACTCCTCAAGCTGCGCCTGAACGTGGCCGCGCCGGCCCCCAACGACCCGGCCAAGCGCGCGCGCATGACGCAACTGCAGGCGCAGCTGACAGCCAAGTACGGCGAGGGCAAGTACTGCCCCAAGGGAGCCGAGTCCTGCCGCAATCTCGACCAGCTCGCGGAGGTGCTCGCCAAGAGCCGCAACTACCAGGAGCTCACCGAGGCCTGGAAGGGCTGGCACGACGTCGGCAGGAGCATGCGCGCGGACTACACCGAGTTCGTGGCGCTGGCGAACGAGGGCGCGCGCGACACCGGCTTCAAGGACCTCGGCGTCATGTGGCGCGCCAACTACGACATGCCGCCGGAACAGTTCGATGCGGAGTCCGAGCGGCTGTGGCAGCAGGTGAAGCCGCTGTACGCAGCCTTGCAGTGCTACGCGCGCGGCCGGCTCGCCAAGCACTACGGTGAGGACAAGGTGCCGGCCGGCAAGCCGATCCCGGCACAGCTGCTCGGCAACATGTGGGCGCAGCAGTGGAACAAGATCTACGGCGACCTGCTCAAGCCCTATCCGAACGCCAGCATCGAGAGCGCGGACGCGCTGCTCAAGGCGCAGAAGTGGGATGCGGTGCGCATGACGCGCTCGGCGGAGGGCTTCTACACCTCGATGGGCTTTGTGCCCCTGCCCAAGACCTTCTGGGAGCGCTCGATGCTGACACGCCCGCGCGACCGCGAGGTCGTGTGCCACGCGAGCGCCTGGGACATGAACCCGGGCACCGACGTGCGCGTGAAGACCTGCCTGGAGCCGACCGAGGAGGATCTCTACACCATCTACCACGAGCTCGGGCACGACTACTATTACCTCAGCTACGCGTCGCAGCCGTACCTGTTCCGCGATGGGGCCAACGACGGCTTCCACGAGGCGATCGGCGACACCGTGAACCTCTCGGTGACGCCGGCGTACCTTGCGAAGATCGGCCTGGTGCACACGGTGAAGCCGAGCCACGAGGCGCTCATCAACCAGCAGATGAAGATGGCGCTCGACAAGATCGCCTTCCTGCCCTTCGGTCGGCTAATCGACCAGTGGCGCTGGAAGGTGTTCTCCGGCGAGATCACCCCGCAGAACTACAACGCGAGCTGGTGGGAGCTGCGCCGCAAGTACCAGGGCATCGCCCCGCCGGTGGCGCGCACCGAAGAGGATTTCGACCCGGCCGCCAAGTACCACATACCGGCCAACACGCCGTACACGCGTTACTTCCTGTCGTTCATCCTGCAGTTCCAGTTCCACAAGGCGCTGTGCGCGGCGGCCGGCAACACGGCACCGCTGTACGAGTGCTCCAACTTCGGCAACCCGGAAGCCGGCCAGCGCTTCCGGGCGATGCTGGCGCAGGGCGCGTCCGCGCCCTGGCAGGACACGATGGAGAAGCTCACCGGCTCGCGCCAGATCGACGCCGGCGCGATCAGCGAGTACTTCCAGCCCCTCATGCAGTGGCTGGAGGGGCAGAACAAGGGGCAGCAGTGCGGCTGGTAGGCTAACGCGGTGCGGGTCAGTGCTGCACCGGCTCGTCCACCACTTTCACGCCGGAAACCCAGTACTCGGTCTCCCCGAAGCAGGAGTTGGGGATCCACTTGTGCTGCTCGTACTGCAGCGTCAGGCGCTTGCCGATGTTGGCGTTGAGCTTGCCCGCGACCGCCTCATCGCGCACCGTGAAGTCGAACTTGTCCGACAGCGTGCCGGGCATCGTGACCATGGCCATCTGCCCCTCCCAGGTCTTGCACACCCAGCCCTTGCGGGAGAATTTCTGCACGTAACCGGCGCGCTCGCCCTCGGCGTACACCCAGTGCAGGCTGATGAAGGCGACCGCGACGAACGCCACGATCACCACGGCGACCATGACGCCCAGCACCTTGAACATCGTGCGCTTCATCGTTATTCCCCCGGGGTCCCGGCGGCGGACGGCAACCGTTATGTTCGCAAGCCAAGCATACCCCGCCGCGCGGCAGGCGCGCACGCGGGCCCGGTCGCGGCTAAGATGCCTACCCATGGAATTGCCGCCGTTGGCGGGCCGCACCGTGGCGGTCCCGGAAACCCGCGAGCTGGAGGTGTTTGCCTCGCTCCTGGAGCGGCGCGGCGCCGCCGTGGTGCGCTGCCCGCTGGTGGCCATCCGCGACGCCCCCGACCCGCAGCCGGTGCTCGCCTTCGCCCGCGCGCTCGCCGCCGGCGCCTTCGATGACCTCATCCTCAGCACCGGGGAGGGCCTGCGGCGCATCCTCGGCTGCCTCGAGCTGCACGAGCCCGCGCTGCGCGAGGGTTTCCTCGCCGCCCTCGCCGCGGTGCGCAAGATCACCCGCGGCCCCAAGCCGGCCCGCGCCCTGCGCGAGCTGGGACTGAAGCCGGATCTGGCCGCCACCGTGCCCACCACCGCGGGCATCATCGCCACCTTGAGCGCCGAGGCGCTGCGCGGCCGGCGCGTCGCCGTGCAGCTCTACGGCACCGAGCCCAACCGGCCGCTGGTCGAGTTTCTGGAGAGCGCGGGCGCGCAGGTGAGCACCGTGGCGCCCTACGTGTATGCGGACGCGGCGGATGACCAGGCGGTGCGCGGCCTCCTCAAGCGGCTGCGCGCCGGCGAAGTGGATGCGATCGCGTTCACCAGCACGCCGCAGGTCGAGCGCCTGTTCGCCGTCGCCCCCGCACCCGAGGTGGCCGCGGCGCTGGCGCAGACGCTGGTCGCCGCGGTGGGGCCGGTGGTGGCCACCACCCTGAAGAAACACGGCATCGAGGCACGCCTCATGCCGGCGGAGGCCTTTTTTCTGAAGCCGCTGACGGCAGCGCTCGAAGAGGCGCTGCGCACGCCGCGCTGAAGCGCGCGCACCCGCGATCGGCATTTCGGTAGCACGCTAGGCGGGGCCGCTCATGGCCCGCGGCCGGGAGAAGAACGACATGAACACGGAATCGCGGGCAGAGCTGACAGTACGGGGACTGATCCTCGGGGTACTGATCACCCTGGTGTTTACCGCCGCCAACGTCTACTTCGGGCTCAAGGCCGGGCTCACCTTCGCCACCTCGATACCGGCCGCGGTGATCTCGATGGCGGCGCTGCGGGCGCTCAAGGGCGCGACCATCCAGGAGAACAACATCGTGCAGACGGTCGCCTCCGCGGCCGGCACGCTCTCCTCGATCATCTTCGTGCTGCCCGGCATGGTCATGATCGGCTGGTGGACCGGCTTCCCCTACTGGGTCTCGTTCGCCATCTGCATGTTCGGCGGCACGCTCGGCGTCATGTATTCGATCCCGCTGCGCCGCGCGCTGGTGACGCAGTCGGACCTGCCGTATCCGGAAGGCGTCGCCTGTGCTGCGGTGCTCAAGGTGGGCAGCGGCGAGCAGGGCGCGGGGGTGGAGGAGAGCCGTGCCGGCCTGAGCGCACTCTTGTGGGGCTCGGTGGTCTCGGGGACGTTCTCACTCATCACGGCGACCCGGATCCTGGCGAGCGACGTCGCGCGCAACTTCCGCGTCGGCGAGCGCGGCGTCACCGGCTACGACTTCCTGCTGTCGTTCGCGCTGTTCGGTGTCGGCCACCTCATCGGACTGTGGTGCGGGCTGGCGATGCTGGTGGGCGCGCTGATCGCCTGGGTGTGGGGCGTGCCGCATTTCTCGGCGCTGTCGGCCACCGATGCCAACCTGCTCGCCTCCGGGCTCGACGCTCTCGCCCATGACACCTGGAGTCACAAGGTGCGCTTCGTCGGCGCGGGCACCATCGGGGTGGCGGCGGTGTGGACGCTGGCGAAGCTGGTGAAGCCGGTGGTGGCCGGGCTGCGCTCGGCGATGCTCGCCTCGCGCGCGCGCGCGGAAGGCCGGTCCGCGCAGCTGCCGCGCACCGAACAGGACATCCCCATCGCCTGGGTGGGCCTGGTCTCGCTGCTGTGCGTACTGCCGGTGGGCTTCCTCTTGGCGCAGTTCGCTCACAGCAGCGGGCTCGGCGATCACGTGGTGTGGCTGGTGGTGAGCGGGGTGCTCTACATCGCGATCATGAGCTTCCTGGTGTCCGCGGTGTGCGGCTACATGGCCGGCCTCATCGGCTCCTCCAACAGCCCGCTGTCCGGCATCGGCATCCTGGCCGTCATCGGCTTCGCGCTGATCCTGGTGTTCGGCCTGCGCGCGCAAATCTCCGCCGACCTCGGCAAGTCCCTGGTCGCCTACGCACTGTTCGTGACCGCGGTGGTGTTCACCGCCGCGGCGATCGCCAACAACAACCTGCAGGACCTGAAGACCGGGCAGCTGGTGGACGCCACGCCGTGGAAGCAGCAGGTGGCGCTGGTGATCGGCGTGATCGCCGGCGCGGCGATCATCCCGCCGATCCTGGACCTGCTCAACCGCGCCTACGGCTTCGCCGGTGCCCCCGGACCGCATCACGAGCACCCGCTGCCGGCCCCGCAGGCGGGGCTGATATCGGCCCTGGCGCAGGGGGTCATCCAGAACAACGTCGACTGGAGCCTGATCGAGATCGGCGGCGTGATCGGCGTAGGCATCATCATCGTGGACATACTGCTGCGCCGGCTGACTTCCGGCGCGCACCTCTCGCCCCTGGCGGTGGGGCTCGGGATCTACCTGCCGACGCAGAGCACGCTCATGGTGGTGGTGGGGGCGGTGGCGGGCTACCTCTTCGACCGGCGCGCCGAACGGCGCCCCAAGCCCGAGTCCACCAAGCAGCTGGGCGTGCTCCTGGCCTCGGGCATGATCGTCGGTGAAGGGCTCATCGGCGTGCTGGTGGCCGCGCTGGTCGCCTTCTCCGGCAAGGATTTCCCGCTCGCCCTGGTGGGCGAGGCGTTCGCCAACAACGCCGCGGTGTGGCTCGGCGGCGCCGCCTTCGCGCTGGTGATCTTCCTGCTCTACCGGCGCGTGGCGCGGGCGCTGCCCGGCTAGCAGGTCAGGGCCCGTCGCCCGCGCGCCGCGAACTCAAACCACGGGCGCGACGCGTTGCTTGGCGATGAACCAGGAGGCGATCCAGCTGACGAGCCACACGATGATCGCCGTCAACAGCGCGCCCCGGAAGCCGTTCACGTGAAAGCCGGGCACGAGCCAGGCCACCAGGCCCACCATCGCGGCATTCAGCACGAACAGGAACAGCCCGAGGGTCAGGATCGTGACCGGCAGCGTCAGGATGAACGCGACCGGGCGCACGATGGCGTTGACGACGCCGAGCAGCACGGCGGCGATCAGCAGCGTCGCGTCCGAGTCGAAGTGCACGCCCGGCACCCACTGGGTGGCGAGCCACAGGCCGACGGCGGTGATCAGCGCGCGCAGCAGGAATCCGATCATGGTGTTGCTCCCGGTTTCATTTGTTTCTCGACGTAGACCTTGAGGCGCGTCATGGCGGCCTGCCAGCTGGTGCGCAGGCGCCAGTACTGCGTGTCCCACTCCGCGCCCGCCGGCACCCCGGAGCCTAACAGCCGCACGATGGTACCGCCGGCCACCGTGTCGAGTATGAAGTCATCGACCATCACCGAGTTGGCCTTGGGCAGGTCGCGCGCCGGCAGGTAGATCAGCCGCAGGCGCCGCCCGGGCTCGAACACGTCGATGTGCGCCTCGAACTCGCTCACGCGGTCGACGCTCGCGCGGAAACTGCCGCCCGGCCGCGCGCGGATGTCAGCCCCCGGCGAGCACCAGCGCGCCAGGTGTTGGTTGTCGGTGAGCGCACGCCACACCTGCTGCGCGTCGGCCAGGACGTCGATGCGGTGCGCGTAGCCGCGCTCCTTGTCGCTCATGTGCGCATTGTGCCATTCTGCCGGCCGTCGGGAGGACTCATGACATTAGTTCATCTGGTGATCGCACTCGCCCTGGTGGAGTTCTTCGTGTTCCTGAACGCCGTCGGCCGGGCGCGCGACACCTACCACGTGCCCGCTCCGGCCACCACCGGCAACGAGGTGTTCGAGCGCTACTTCCGCGTGCAGATGAATACCCTCGAGCAGCTGATCATCTTCGTGCCCGCGATCCTGCTGTTCGCCCGCTACGTGCACCCGCTCGCCGCGGCCGCGCTCGGGCTCGTGTTCATCCTCGGCCGCTGGCTGTACTTCCGCGCCTACGTGCGGGATCCCAAGCGCCGCGGCACCGGCTTCCTCATCGCCGTCATCCCCAACTCGCTGCTGCTGCTCGGCGGCCTCATCGGCGCCCTCATCACCCTGATCCGCTACCCCGGCCTCTACTGAGCCTTGCCCGCCGCGCGCCGCCGCCACGCCATGACGGCGACCGGCACCAGCGAGGCGGCCACGATGCTTAAGGTCACCAGGCCGAAGTTCTGCTTCACGAACGGGATGTTGCCGAACAGGTAGCCGCCCCAGATGAACACCGTCACCCACAGGATGCCGCCGAAGAAGTTGTAGCCGAGGAAGCGCGGGTACGGCATGCGCCCGACGCCGGCCACGAAGGGCGCGCAGGTGCGGATGATCGGCACGAAGCGCGACACCAGGACCGCAAAGCCCCCGTAGCGCACGAAGAACTCCTCGGTCTTGCGCAGGTACTCCACCTTGAGCCAGCGGTGGCGGCCGCTGAAGGCGTGCGGCCCGATGGCGCGCCCGATGGCGTAGTTGGAGACGTTGCCGAGGATGGCCGCGGCCCCCAGCACCACGGTGAGCAGCGGGGCGCTCAGGGTGCCGGTGGTGTCCACCGCCGCCAGCGCCCCGCAGGCGAACAGCAGCGAATCCCCGGGCAGGAAGGGGGTCACGACGAGCCCGGTCTCGCAGAAGATCACGGCGAACAACAGCGGATACAGCCACAGGTCAAAGCGGGCGAGCAGCTCCACCAGGTGCCGGTCGAGGTGCACGAACAGATCGATGAGCCAGGGGAGCATCCCCGCCGAGCATACGGGGAAGGTGGCGCGGACGGTACGCGTGCCGCCGCGCGGCGGCCGCGCGCGCGGGCTTCAGGGGATGAGCGCGCGCAGTGCCGGCTCGCCCGTGTGCGCGAGCAGGTGGTTGTGCTTGAGCGTGCTCAGGCCCAGCCGCACGCCGGCATCGCGGGCGCTGAGCGCGCCGCCCTCGCTGGCGTCAAGCTCCGCGGGCGCGCTGCCGGGCCCGTCCTCGGGCACGTCGGGCATCAGGCCCTTGCCGTGGATCGAGGCTCCCGAGGGGGTGAAGTAGCGCGAGGTGGTGAGCTTCACGGCCCCGCCGCGCACCAGCGGCATCACCGTCTGCACCGAGCCCTTGCCGTAGGTCCTGCGCCCCACCAGGAGCGCCCGGCCGTGGTCCTTCAGGGCGCCGGCGACGATCTCGGAGGCGGACGCGGAGCCGGCATTGACGAGCACCACGAGGGGGGCGCCGTCGATCAGGTCCCCCGGGGTCGCATCCATCTGGAAGCGCGCATCCGGGGTGCGTCCGTCGGCGGTGACGATGACGCCCGAGTCCAGGAAGTCGTCCGCGACCGCAACGCCGGACTCGAGCACGCCCCCCGGATTATTACGTAAATCAAGAATAAGGCCCCTGATTCCAGCCTTATTGTCTCTCTTGAGAGCCAATATGGCGCTCTTGAGGTCCTCGGGCGTGGTCTCGCTGAAGGTGGTGATGCGCACGTAGCCGTAGCCGGGCTCGAGCGTGCTCCAGGCCACGCTGTGCACCTCGACCTGGGCGCGGTGCACGGCGAACTCCAGGATGCCGGGGGTGCCGTCGCGGCGGATGGACAGGTGCACCACGCTGCCGGAGGAGCCGCGCATGCGGGCGAGCGCCCCGGCGAGGTCCGCGCCGATCTCGGTGCCATCGATGCGCACGATCGCATCGCCGGCGAGGATGCCCGCCTCGCGCGCCGGGGAGCCCTCGATCGGCTTCAGGACCCGTACCACGCCATTGGCGGCGACCACCTCGATGCCGACGCCCGGGTAGGAGCCCATGGTGGAGAGGCGGATCTCGTTGAATTCCTCGTTGTCGAGGTAGGCCGAGTGCGGGTCGAGCGCCGCCACCATGCCGCGCACGGCCTTCTCCATGAGGGCGTGATCGTCCACGTCATCCACGTACTCGCGCTTGATGCGCTCGTAGACTTCCGCGAACAGGCTCGCCTCCTGCCAGTTGAGCGAAGCCACCGGGGCGCGCGGCGCCTCGCGCGGACGCTCCGCCAGCGCGCCGCTCGCCAGCGCCCCGCAGAATCCGAGCACGACCCCGGCGACGAGGGCGAGCAGGGTGCGCGAACGGGTGATGCGGCTCATGGTCCGTCTCCTTGTTTTCCGGTGCGTCCGAAAGTGCATCCTGCCGTGCCTGGGGGGCCGCTGGCTAGCGCGCCCCGCCGGCGTACCAGGTGACATCCTCGCCGGCGCCCGCGGGGCCTTCCCCGCTCACTTGCACGGCCGGATCGCTCGGCAGCGGCAGCTCGGTGAGGAGGTCCTCGAGGGGTATGGGGCGGCCGATGGCGAAGCCCTGGCCGTAATCGACCCCGAGCTCGGCGATGCGGACGCTGATGGCCTCGGTCTCGACGTACTCGGCCACGGTCGTGATCGACATGCTGCGGGCGAGCTGCGCGATCGCGCGCACCATCGACTCCGCGCGCGGGTCCTTCAGCACGTCGCGCACGAAGCTGCCGTCGATCTTGAGCATGGTGACCGGCAGCTGCCGCAGGCACGAGAGCGAGGACAGGCCGGTGCCGAAGTCATCCAGCGCCACGCCGCACCCGAGGCTGCGCAGGCGGCGCATGAGCGCCTCGGCGCGCGTGAGGTTCGCCACCGTGGCGTTCTCGGTGAGCTCGAAGCACAGCAGCTCCGGGTCCAGGCCGCTCGAGGCCACGCGCTCGAGCAACAGGTCGCCGAAGGCATCGTCGTTGAGCGACTGGCCGGAGAAATTGATGCAGAAGCCGAGCGCCCTGCCCTCGAGCACTCCGGCACGCGGCTGCAGCGCGTCGATGACGTGGTTGATCACCCAGCGGTCGATCACGGGCATCAGCTGGTAGCGCGTCGCGGCCGAGAGGAAGCTGTCCGGGCCTACCGTCTTGCCCTTCTCGTCCTTCATGCGCAGCAACAGCTCGTAGTGCGGCCGGGCACTCTCGGCGGAGGCGAACGGCAGGATGAGCTGCGCATCCAGGTGCAGCCGTCCCTGCTCGATCGCCTCGCGCAGGCGCTCCGCGATGCCGATGTCGGCGAAGCGGCGCACGATGCTGACGTCGCTCTGTTCGTAGACCTCGACGCGGTTGCGGCCGCGATCCTTGGCGGCCTTGCAGGCGGTCTCGGCCGCGGCCAGTACGTGCGCGAGCTCCTCCGCGCCCGGATCCAGGAGCGCGACGCCGACGCTGATCGAGACGGGCGTGCGGTTCTCGGACTGCAGCAGCGCGAGCCGCTCGGCACCCTCGCGCAGTGATTCGGCGAAGCGCTCGGCGTCGGTAATCTGGGCCGGCAGCAGTACCACGAAGCGGTCCCCGGAGATGCGCGCGCCGAAGGCGCCGGGCGGCAGGCGCTGGCGCACCAGCTCGCCGAGCTGGCCGAGCACCGCATCCCCGACATGCATGCCGGACTTCTCGTTGATGACGTGCAGCTGGTCGACGTCGATGTAGAGCGCGCTCCAGGGCTGTGCGCCCTTGCGCTCGGCCACCGCTGCGCGCACGCGCCGCTCGAACGCCGCGCGCGTGTACAGGCCGGAGAGCGCATCGTAGCTGGACTCGATGACGCCGATGGCCTTGCGCGCCAGGATCTCGGCGATGTGCGCGTCGCGCTCGCTGAAGGCCTCCGCGCTCGCCTCGCGCAGCAGCGCCAGCACGCCGATCGAGCGCCCGGCGCGCGAGCGCAGCGAGCAGCACAGCACGCGGTAGGGGAAGGCATCGGGAGCGGCGGCCGACTGGGTCTCGTTGCTCACCAGGGGCTCGCGCTGCGACTGCGCGAGCGCGAGCAGCTTGCGGTGCGCGCGCATCAGGAACTGGGTGTCGGGCGCGCCGCCGCCGACGGCACGCACCAGCGTGACGTTCTTCTCCGGCACCAGCAGCGCCCCGGTCGAGGCGTGCAGGTGCTCGATGGTCTGCTGCAGCAGCTGCTGCAGTTCGTTGGCGCCGTCGGCGGTCGCGGCCGCCGGCTCGCCCGTGCCCTGCATCAGCAGCAGGTTCAGGTCCTTGTCGAGGCTGCCGACGGTCTGGTTCAGCTCCTCGATGGTGGCGTGCGCGATGAGCTCGCGGCGCAGGCACTCGAGCACCGGGGCGAGCAGCGAGTAGACGAAGGTGAAGTCGGGGATCTTGCGGTCGCCCACATCACTCGGGCGCGAGAGCACGGCGAGCATCGCCACGAGCTTCTGCGCCTCATCCTGCAGCGAGCACAGGTACACCGGCTGGTTCCCCGCGAGCAGGCGCAGCTGGCCGGGGCTGCCGGGGTTGGCCCCGGCGGACAGCAGCGCGTCGTCGACGATGTTCATCAGGTCCGGCCCGGTCATCGTGTCGGTGGACCAGATGAGCTCGCCGGAGGCGCCGAACATGGCGATGCAGGAGGTGCGCGGCAGCAACGAGCGCACCAGGCGCACGTAGGGCTCGAAGCGGCTACCCGGCTGGCCGGGCACGTACTCGCTTGGCGAAGGCTGGTTCATGTCCCTCAGGCTGGGCGCGCAAAGGCTGGGAATGGCAGCTCATACGATTGCGCTTATGTCGTTTTGGGTCCTTGCGCGAGTTGGCGAATCCGCGCACCGGGGGCCCCCGTGCCCCCCAAAACATTGAACCGAATCACACCCGGGCGGCCCCCTGGGGGCCCGCCTTGTTTTTCAAGGGTCCGAGGCCTTGAACCAGGGGCGCGGATCGACCGGTTTGCCGCCTTTGCGGATCTCGAAATACAGCTCCGGGCGGCTGCTGCCGCC